>Ga0307505_10000126_pt1 | contig 93869 bp, 77 predicted proteins | sample 23_S_MG_FD_202183 | JGI IMG/M metagenome (GOLD analysis project Ga0307505, IMG submission 202183) | Soil microbial communities from Populus trichocarpa stands in riparian zone in the Pacific Northwest, United States - 23_S | ecosystem: Environmental > Terrestrial > Soil > Riparian zone > Trees...
CATTCATATCGCTTTCGGCGTGCTGAAGTCAGGCAAAGACTTCGACCCCGAGCATGAGCTTTTATTCAACTCCGGCTCTTGATTTTCAAGACGGTATCTCACATCCGGCGGCGTAGCCGTTGCCGGCACATAGTCGGAGCCGAGCCGCAGTCGAGCATTTCCAAGGTAGGTGGTGGGTATTTAGTCCGAGTTTTAGCCAAAATCATTTTTCCGAGGAGTCGAGCAAAAATGAACGATGCGAGCGAGATCGCGAATGCGGCTGCGCTTCCCAAACCGCAGCACGATGCAACAAGTACGGCTAGCGCGGCGGCTCCCGCGTTTGAATCGTTGGGAACGAAAATCGGCCGCTATCGCTGGACGATCTGTGGCCTGCTGTTCTTTGCCACAACGATCAATTACATCGACCGGCAAGTCCTCGGCATCCTCGCGAAAGACCTGAAGACTGCGATCGGTTGGACTGAAGTCGACTACGGCAACATCGTCGCGGCCTTCAACGTCGCCTACGCCTTCGGACTGCTGCTCGCCGGGCGTTTGATGGACCGCATCGGCACGCGCATCGGCTACGCTCTCGCAATCATCTGGTGGAGCCTCGCGGCGATGGCTCACGCACTGGCGCACACACCTTTTGGCTTCGGCGTTGCTCGCGCGGCGCTCGGCGTCGGCGAGGCCGGAAACTTTCCCGCCGCGATCAAAACGACTGCTGAATGGTTTCCCAAGAAGGAACGCGCATTCGCCACCGGAATCTTCAATGCCGGTTCTAACGTCGGCGCGATTGTCGCGCCGCTAAGTGTGCCGTGGATCGCGACGCATCTCGGTTGGCGTTGGGCGTTCATACTCACCGGCGTGATCGGTTTCCTGTGGCTGCTGTTTTGGTTGCCGCTTTACCGGCGTCCCGAGGAACACCCGAAAGTCTCGGCCGCTGAGCTGGCCCACATCCAGAGCGATCCGCCCGATCCGCCGGCTGAGAAAATCCCGTGGGTGCGTCTGATTCCACATCGCCAAACTTCCGCATTCGCGATCGGCAAATACCTGACCGATCCGGTCTGGTGGTTCTATCTTTACTGGATTCCCAGCTTCTTCCGTGACCATCACAAAATGGATCTGATCGGCAGTGCCGGCCCGTTGATTGCCATCTACCTGATCGCCGACGTGGGCAGTATCGGTGGCGGCTGGCTCTCGTCGACGTTTATCAAACGCGGTTGGACCATCAATCGCGCGCGCAAGACCGCGATGCTGATTTGCGCGCTCGCCGTGACGCCGATTATCTTCGCGTCAAACGTGAAGAGCTTGTGGGCGGCGGCTTTGTTGATTGGACTCGCCGCCGCAGCTCACCAGGGTTGGTCGTGTAATCTGTTCACGACGACGTCAGACATGTTTCCGCGGCGCGCGGTCGGTTCGGTCGTCGGCATTGGCGGCATGGCCGGAGCGCTCGGTGGCGCAACGATGGCTGTTGCGACCGGTTACATTCTCCAGAGTACCGGACAGAATTATTCGATCGTGTTCACGATTGCGGGCACCTTGTATATTTTGGCGCTCGGGATCATTCACCTGCTGGTGCCGCAACTCACGCCGGTTGAAGACGTCGAACAAGGAGCGCAAAGGTTTTCTGTGGGCTCGTTTATCGGTTTTGGTTTCATGGGTCTCGTTTTTGGTTCGTTTGTCGGTTGGTGCGTGAGTTTATTAATGAAGGTTCCCGGCGGCGTGCAGTTTGAGTACATGATGATCGCCGGCGGGATTGGCGCCGGCGTCGGTGTGCTTGCCGGATTGTTCCTGAACCGCCCGCGAGCAGAAATGGCGCGATGACACAGTTAGAGATAAAGGACAAACAACAGTGCCGCTGGGACATCGTTTCGCTTGGCGAAGTGATGCTGCGTCTCGATCCGGGCGACGGGCGCGTACACACAACGCGCCGCTTTCAAGTTTGGGAAGGCGGCGGTGAATACAACGTCGCGCGTGGATTGAAGCGTTGTTTCGGACTGGACGCGGCGCTGGTTTCGGCGTTTGCCGACAACGCAGTGGGCCAGTTGATTCAGGATCTGATTTACCAGGGTGGCGTGGACCAGTCGCACGTGAAGTGGGTTAAGTTCGATGGCGTCGGACGCACGGTGCGCAACGGATTGAACTTCACCGAACGCGGTTTCGGCGTGCGTGCCGCCGCCGGTTGTTCCGATCGCGGCCACACGGCCGTTTCGCAACTCAAGCCCGGTGATATCGACTGGGAACAGATCTTCGCCGGCGAAGGCGCGCGTTGGTTTCACACCGGCGGCATCTTCTGCGCGCTTTCCGAGACGACGCCGGCTGTCGCGCGTGAAGCGATGGAAGCGGCGAAAAAACACGGCACCTTGATCTCTTACGATCTCAATTATCGCGACTCGTTGTGGCGTTCGATTGGCGGACGCGAAAGAGCGATCGCTGTCAACCGCGAACTGGCGCCACTCGTCGACGTCATGATTGGTAACGAAGAAGACTTCACCGCCGCGCTCGGCTTCGCAGTCGAGGGTCTCGACGAACATCATTCAAAACTCGAGGTCGAAAACTTTCGCCGCATGATCGAGAAGGCAGTGACTGAGTTTCCGAACTTCAAGATCGTCGCTACCACTTTGCGCCATGCGAAGACGGCGACGGTGAATGATTGGGGCGCGGTTTGTTATGCGGGCGGTGAACTTTACCAGGCGCCGGTGCGCGAGAACCTCGAGATCTTCGATCGCGTCGGTGGCGGTGATTCATTTGCCAGCGGATTGATCTACGGCTTGCTCGCAGGGAAGGGACTGCAGTGGGCGGTTGAATGCGGCGCGGCGCATGGCGCGTTGGCGATGACCACGCCCGGCGATACGACGATGGCGATGCTGGCGGAAGTTGAAAAAGTGATGAAAGGTGGCACGGCGCGAGTCGATCGGTGAGATGAACAAAGCGGAAGTCATTCAAACTATTCGCGACATCGGAATCATTCCCGTTGTACGCGCGCAATCGGCGGACGAAGCGATGCAGGCGATCGACGCGATTCGCGAAGGCGGAATTTCGATCCTCGAGATCACGATGACGGTGCCGGGAGCGGTTGGCTTGATCGAGGAAGTATCGAATCGTTATGGCAGCGAAGTGTTAGTTGGCGCGGGCACCGTGCTCGACCCCGAAACTGCGCGAGCGTGTATTCTCGCCGGCGCACGCTTTATCGTTAGTCCGGCGCTGAATCCCGAAACAATCGAAGTCTGCCGCTACAATGAGATTGCCGTGATGCCGGGGGCGTTGACGCCGACTGAGGTGGTCCAGGCGTGGACGGCGGGCGCGGATTTCGTAAAGGTGTTTCCCGCTGGTGCGGTCGGAGGCGCGAGTTATCTCAAGTCGTTGAAAGCGCCGTTACCGCAGATTGAGTTGATTCCGACTGGTGGCGTGTCGTTGAAAACGGCCGCGGATTTTATCAAGGCCGGCGCGGCCGCACTTGGAGTTGGAGCGGATTTAGTAGATCTGAAAGCGATTCGTGAAGGTCAGCAGCAGTTGATCACTGAGCGAGCGCGCGAGTTTGTGAAGATTGTTCGGGAAGCGCGATCCTGAACCAATCAAAATCCGCGTAGCCGCGCCTGGTTGCTTCTGTTGGTCCAAGAGCAAACAATCCCACCTTGGCTCCGATCCACATTCCGGGTTTTGCTTTAAATCCTTTTCCTAGTGACTCAAAACTCTTGCCATCTCGACTAAAGCTGAACTCGCAGTTTGCGTCATCGGTTACCGACACGCGCAGGTAAACGATTGGGCTTTGCAAAGTAACTGCCTTTTCCTCACGGATCAAACGGATACCGTTCGGAGTTCTGGTAACAGCGAGATAGGAATACTCACGGCCCATCACGACCAAGCCGCTTTGTTCACCCAGGAGTAAGTTCGACGCATCAACACGTGTAGTGACGCTGAACTCACGCGCGGGGAATTTTTGTAGCAACAGGTTTGGCGCGAGCCATAGATCGTTCCCGGAGGGGATCGGGAATAGTCTGAGCCAGCCACGGCGCTGGGATAACGAAAGCCAAATTTCGGCTGGATTGGCATGCCACTGCCACTGCAAGCCCAAGCGGCTTCCCACGAACTCATCACTCGTTTGCGGGGAGTGAGCGGGATACTCACGACCAACGTTCGGCTTGCGATAGCTCGCGACGGGTTCGCCTTTGCCGTCGCCATCAGCGTCGGCGCCGATCACGGGCCACCCGTCTTTCCACGCGAGAGGTTGTAAATGAACGATGCGACCGTACGCGCCACGATCCTGGAAATGAACAAACCACGACTCGCCGGATTTGAGCTCGACCCATGCGCCCTGGTGTGGACCGTTGATATTGGTTCGGCCCTGGTCCATCACGATGCGGTCTTCGTAAGGACCGTAAATATTCTTTGAGCGCAGCACTGTTTGCCAGCCCGAAGTGACGCCGCCCGCTGGAGCAAAGATGTAGTAATAGCCGTTGCGTTTGTAGAGCTTTGGTCCTTCGATCGTAGGATGATGAGCGCGGCCGTCGAAGACCGTTTTGCCGTCGTCAAGCAGACGCGTGCCGTCGGCGCTCATACGATTTATCGTGAGGATGCTCTTGATGCCGGAGCGGCTGTTGGCCCACGCGTGAACGAGATACGCGTTTCCGTCGTCGTCCCAGAACGGCGCCGGATCGATCCATCCTCTGGCCCTTCTGACTAGATGTGGCTTCGACCATGGGCCGGCGGCGTTGCGGGCTTTGAGCATGTAAATACCGAAATCCGGATCGCCGTAGAAGATGTAAAAGTAGCCGCGATGAAAACGAATCGCAGGCGCCCAAACACCGTTGCCATGCTGAGGCTTCGCGAAAACATCTGCTGGAATCTGTTGTTGCAGCGCGTGGCCGATGATCTTCCAGTTGACGAGGTCTTTTGAATGGAGGATCGGAAGACCGGGAATGCAGTTGAAACTCGACGCGGTGAGGTAAAAATCATCGCAACACGGATCACATCAGGATCGGAGTAGTCGGCGTGAATGATCGGATTCGTGTAGGTTTGAGAAGCAAAGCCACAAAGAGGCACAAGAAGCACAAAAAAGAAAAGCGTTAAGAGACTAAAAACCCTTTTGTGCTTCTTGTGCCTCTTTGTGGCCTTAATCAACTTCTTCTTGTTCCTGAGCTGCTTGCGCGAGCACGAGGTGGTCGCGCATCGCATCGCGCGCGGCTGCGGGATTGCGATCGCGGATGGCGCGATAGATTGCCCGGTGCATCTCGGCCGACTCCTTCAGATCTCTGGCTCGCCGCACCGTCTTGCTGCGCACTTCAAACAGGATCGTCGCGACCATGTTCATCAGCGCCGTCATGATTCGATTACCTGACGCGGCCGCGACTGTCTGATGAAAACGCATGTCGTGAACGAGAAACTGTTCCGGCTCGTCGAGCGAAGCAAACATGCCCGTGATCTCTTCCGACATCTCGGCCATCTGTTCGCCCGTCGCGCGTTCAGCCGCGAGCGCCGCAATCGACATCTCGAGCGAGCGTCGTGCTTCAAACATCTCGGCCGGTGTGAATCGTTGCAGCGAAGCCATCAGGCGCAGCGCGCTGCTGTCGAGTGTCGGCGGACCTTCAGCTTCGACGACGAAAGTTCCCGCCCCACGACGCGGTTGCAACACGCCCACTGCGGCAAGAGAGCTGATGCCCGCGCGCAAGGTTGGACGGCTGACGCCGAGCTGTTTCGCGAGGTCTCTTTCCGGCGGCAGTCGATCGCCGGGCCGCAACTCGCCGCGATGAATCATCTCGCGGAGTTGTGTGACGACTTCTTCGAAACTCGTTCCGCGGCGGTCCGTGTCGATAGCCTTGAAGATGCTTGAGTTTGCTTCCGCCATTGGTTTGCTTGTTAGCTTACCCTTTTCTTGCCTGTTGTACGAGTTGATCGTCGCTCCATCTCAGTCGCGGCGAATAACAATGCACCGACGCCTTTCGGATCGTTGGTGACGACTTTCTCGCTGAGATAATACTCATAACTTCCATCGCGATACGGATTTCCGCCGAGGCCGTTAACGCTAACCGTGCGTTCGAGATTCAGTTGTCCATTCGTATCGGTCCGCAGAAACTCTTTTGCGATTCCCCGATAACCATTTTCGGCGACGCGCATGTAGCTCGCCGGCAAGTAGCCCTTGCGCACGCCTTTCGCGAGCGCGTAGACAAACATGCACGCGGCGGATGATTCGAGATAGTTTCCTTCTGCCCCTGCTTTGTCGACGATCTGATACCAGAGACCGGAACGCGGCTCCTGATACTTTGCGACCGCGCGTGCGAGGCGATTCAGGATCGCGATCAGTTCCGCACGTTGCGGGTGTTTTTGTGGAAAGTAGTCGAGCGTATCGACGAGCCCCATTGCATACCAGCCCATCGCGCGGCCCCAGAAGTTTGGCGAACGTCCGGTTGTGGGATTGGCCCAACGCTGCTTTTGCGATTCGTCCCAACCGTGATAGAGCAGGCCGGTCTTCGCGTCGCGCGAGTGGCGTTCCATCAGGATGAACTGTTTCGCGATGTCGTCGAAGGCGGACTTTTCGTTGAAGGTGGCGGCGTACTCGGCATAGAACGGTTCGCCCATGTAGAGACCGTCGAGCCACATCTGCCACGGATAGATCTTTTTGTGCCAGAAGCCTCCGTCGGAGGTGCGGGGGTGAGTTTTGAGTTGTTCGCGCAGGAGAGCGGCGGCTTTGCGATATTTTTCCTGGCCGGTTTGTTTGTAAAGAAACAGGAGGTTGCGGCCGGGAAGAACGTGGTCGATGTTGTATTCGTCGATTGTGTAGGTGCGAATGGAGCCGTCGTCGTTGACGAAGTGGTCCATGCTGCGCTTGATGAACTCGAGATACTGGTCGTCGCGTGTCTGCAGCCAGACTTGTTCAATGCCTTTCAGCACGAGACCGTGATCGTAGGTCCACCTGGCGGGATAACCTCCACCCCACAGGGCAGTCATCGCGGTGGCCGCAGCGCGCACTGAGATCCTGGTGTTTTGGGCCACAGATTCAACGGATTGTCCATTGACGCGAACCTTATCGAAGGTTGCATCTGTGACATTCTTGAGAATGCTTCCCTCGGCAACGTTGTCGAAGGTGCAGTTTGTCAGGCGCAGGTTTATTACAGGCGCAGCGGTCAAACCTTGCACGTCTAACGCGTGCTTGCTCCGGCCGCTGCGAAGATTGTCCACCGTGTAGTCGCGGACGACAGGAGTGAACGATCCCTTCGCGCCTTCTTCGTAGTTGAAGTCGATCGTGATCACTGCGTGGGCCACTTGCCCGACTTCGATGTTGCGGAAGTGAAGATGTTCCAGCAGCCCACCACGCATCGCATTATTTTTTACCCGCAACGCGTGATCCAGATTCGGACTATCAAGCTTGCAGTTTTCCGCAAACAGATTGCGCACGCCGCCGGAGATCTCGCTGCCTACTGTGATCCCGCCGTGACCGTCTTTCATCCGGCAACCCTGCACGATGATGTTCTCGGTGGGAGCGTTCAATCGACGTCCGTCCGCATTGCGTCCTGCTTTGATCGCGATGCAGTCGTCCCCGGTGTCGAAGTAGCAGTCTTTTATCAGCACGTCGGTACACGATTCGGGATCGCAGCCGTCGTTGTTTGGACCATGACTATTGATCTTCACGTTCTGCACGATCACGTTGCGGCAGAGGACCGGATGGACCTCCCACATCGGCGAGTTTTGAATCGTGACGCCGTCGATCAGCACGTTCTGACAGCGATACGGTTGAATAAACTGCGGCCTTAAATAATGACCTTCACCAAACACACGCTCGCGCACCGGCACGCCTCGTTCAGCCATGCCAAACAACGCGTTTCGATCGGGTCGCTGGTGGCTCAAGCCTTCTTTCCAACCGTACTGCGTGCGCCCGTTCCACGGCCACCAGTGTTCGTTGTCACTCTGTCCGTCGAGCGTGCCTTCACCCGTGATGGCGATGTTTCGCTGTTCGAACGCGTAGATGAAAGGCGAGTAGTTGAAGAGTTCGACGCCTTCCCAGCGCGAGAAGACCACGGGCAGGTAGTCTTTCGGATTCTGACTGAACTTCACCGTAGCGCCGCGTGCGATTTCGAGATTGACGTTGTTCTTCAGATGAATCGCGCCAGTGAGATACGCGCCTGAGGGAACAACGACGCGTCCGCCGCCGGCTTTGCTGCAGGCGTCAATTGCGCCGCGAAACGCAGCCGTGCAATCGGTGCGGCCGTCTGCTTTCGCACCGAAGCGATGGACATTGAACGTGCGGTTTGGAAAACGCGGCGGCTTGATGCGTTCGAGTATCGAAGGCATCACTGTTTGCCATGGGTTGTCCGCTGCCCACGCGGCCCCAGCGGCTAATGCGTGCGGTGTGACCGTTATCGCTACTCCGGTCAGCAAAGCGTGCTTGATGAATTCGCGTCGTGTTGTCATCTCGTAGTTTTTTTGCGCCAGGCCGGATATTCGCGGCTCAGTAGTTTGGCGGCTTCGTCAACGTACCATGCGTAACCATTGCGGCGCTCTTCATCGATCTCGGCGATGTTGTACTTGATCACACCGTCGCGGCCAACGAAGATTGGACGGTTGGTTTCGATCTGGTAGAAGCGTGCCCAGCTCTGACCACCATCCGGACCTTTGAGTTGTACCTGGTCAAACCAAGCCACCGCAGACTCCACCGATTCAATCACCGATGGTGACGGATCCTTGATCGACATCAGAAACCGCACTATGTCGACGCTCTCTCCGCCGCTCAACGAAACCAGTTCATACGTTCGCGCGGGAGCAGGCGCGAGCGTTACTTCATCGTGCTGCGCACACCAGACAGTGCGCTTGCCGTTCACAACGATCTGCGTTTTGAGGATGCAGTCGATTCCTTTTTCAACTGCCTGCGCGGCGCGCGCGCGGCGAGCTTCGTCGACAAACGCGTAAAGAGGTTTTGCTTGCGCGACATCGCGCAGCAGCTTCATGACGCCGATCATCGCACCGTCGTTGAACGTGATGTGTTTGTAGTAACCACTCAGATCCGGGTAAAACTGCGGCCAGCCGCCATTCGGATACTGCGCTTTCAGCAGGTAATCAAAACCTTTGAGAAACGACTCGCGATGACGCTCTTGATGTTGCGCCGTGAACACACGTGCGAGAAACGACAACTGCGTGAAGGTGGCGCTGTTGTCGATCGTTGAATCGTTCTCGTTTTTCTGTCGTAGAATCGCCGCTCGCTGTGAATCGCCGAGCGGTTTCGCCATGTCGATGTTCTTGGGCCAACCGCCGGAGTCGCGTTGATAAAGCAGCAGGTTGTCGGCTATACGCAGCGCCTCGACGGTGGCGCACCACTCGTCCGGTTTCTTTTGCGCGTCGGCCCAGGCGATCGTGCCGATGCTTTGACTGGCCGCTCCCGTGAGCGTGTTTCCCGAAGAGCGGAAGAATCGCGCGCGTGAAAACGCGACTGCTTCAGCGGCTGTCAACTGTTTGGACCATGCAACGCGCGCCGTCGGATTCGCGCCTGGACCATTCGACTTGTACTCGGCAAATCGCGCAGTTTTCTCACGCGCAGGATCGCGCCAGTTATCCCAGCCTTCCGGCCTGATGTGTTCTCCCAACCAGCACTCGAGAAAAACAACGCGCGCGTATGGACGCCACGGACGGCCAAGGTAAACACCTTGCCCCGTGTCTTGCCCGGTCAGACGCGTACGCAGAAAAACAAAGCCCGTGTTCTCTTCGTCGCTCGTGCGATAGTGCGCGGTCACATACCCGGCGCCTTTGCTGTGTATCGTGCAGTTCTCAAAGATCGCGGACGCGCTCCCGAAGATGAAATCCACGTGACCTTCGATGTAGCAGTCTTTAAAGCTATGACGTGCGCCGTTAACAAACAAAGTGTCCTGCCAACCGAGAAAGCGGCAGTTGCGAAACTCAGCGCGATCCGCATCGACAAACAGTGCTACGGCCTGCGAACCCGTGCCGAAAGAATTTTCAAACGTGATGTTCTCTGCCCGAAAGTCGTCTGCGCCGATGAACGTGCTGAACGCGAGCCGTGTGTTTCCTGCTTCTGCCGCGCTAAGGCGAAACGTAAGAATCGTCCGCCGCGCATCTTCACCGCGAAACGTCACATACCGCTTGCCGGCACTGACGCGTACCTGTTCGCGGTACACGCCCGGTTTGATCTGAATCACGACTCGTTGCGTGTTGTTGTCGGGAACGCGATCGACCGCTTGCTGAACCGTCTTGAAATCTCCGGAACCATCCGCCGCGACAATGAGGCGCCCAACACTCTTGGCGTCCGCTGACACAAAGAGGCACAAGAGGCACAAAAGAATTGACCATTTAAACAAGACCATTTTTTGTGCTTCTTGTGCCTTTTTGCGGTGCTAAAAAACAAACTTCGCGCCGAACTGAATATCACGCGGGTTGTTGCGCTGCGTCGTTACGAGACCGAAAGCAGCGTTTGGCGCCGCCGTGGTTCCGGGATTCAGGCCCATGCCCGCTCCGAAGTACGGATGATTCAACGCATTCAACGCTTCAGCGCGAAGCTGAATCCTGCGTCCTTCACCCATCTTGAAATTCTTCGTCAGCCCGACATTCGCGACCGAGTACGGTTGGTTCCGCAAGCTGTCGAGCGTCGTCGGAACGTTGCGAAGACCAGACGCCGTCAGCGTTACGAGACCGGGTGCGTTGATCGCCGATCGATCGATGCCAAACTTGCCACCTTGACCATCGCCATCGCCAAGCCGGCTCGTGATCGTTGAGACGTCACCCGGGAAGTAGAGATTGTTGCCGCTCAACAGGAACGGCTCGCCGCTCTGCCATTCGTAAGTGCCATTCAACTGCCAGCCGCCGATGAACCCGTCGAGCACGCGATTCATGTTGTTGCCAAACTTCCGGCCACGGCCAACAGGCAGTTCGTAAACACCCGCGAAGGTAAAGCGATGCGGCCGATCGAACTGCGAAATGCGATCTTCGAGAAGCGTGTCACTCGGATTGAGATAGCTGACCTTTTCACGCAGATTCGAATACGTGTAAGTCGTTGTCAGCGAAACGTCAGTCGCAAAGCGCTTGTCGATTTGCAACTGAAGCGAGTTGTAACGGTTCGTGCCGTTGTATTCCTGAATCCACAGATTGTTGAATTGCGGGAACGGAAGCAACGACTGCCCGCGCGTGATCGTGGTTGCGGTGTTGAGTGGACTGCCGCCGGGGACGAGATTCCGGAACGGATTCGGTATCGTTACCGACAGGAAAGTGTTTGCCGTCGCGTCGCTCGTCGGATCGGTCCCGAGGAAATCTCGGGTAACGAAGTTCACGTTTCTGCTGACCGCGAGATCGTAGCCATTGGCGCGAATGAAATTCGCTTCGACCACGATGTGGCCCGGCAGTTCGCGCTGGATACCAAACACAAAGCGAGCAAACTTCGAATTCTTGCGCAACAGGCCAATGATCGGCGCCGTGTCCGCGGCAACGTCCGCGCCGAGTCCCGTCAATAGACCAAGACTCGATCCGAACGAAGGCTGCACGCCACTCAAGCCGTTCGGGAATGGATTGGTTAACGTCGCGACAAACGTCAGACCGTTGTTGTTTGACGGCACGACCGGCGTGCTGCCCGCGAAACCGACTTGTTGCGGCGGTTCGATCATGAACGGGGCCATGAAGATACCGAAACCGGCGCGCACCACAGTCTTGTCAGTCAATTGATACGACAAACCGAGACGCGGCTGGAAGTTACTGCGATCGGCTTCCCAAACATTTCGATTGTCATCGTTCGCAAACGTGTAACCGCCGAGCACGCGGAAATTCGCCGGCGCAACCACGAAGTTCGCGGGGTTCTGATTGAACGAAGTGGTGTAAGCAGCGCGCACCTGAGCGTCGATCGGGCTCGGCGTGCCGAGATCGAAGTCACGCAGGATGCGGTTGAAACGTTCGGTCAAACCCTGTTCGAGATCGTAACGAAGACCGATGTTCAGCGTCAGCTTGCGCGTCACGCGCCAATCGTCCTGAAAGAACATTCCGTGGTAAAGCGATTGGACCGAGTAGTTGATCGAGTTATCGATCTGGCTCGCGTTGCCGCCCGAACCGGTCGTCGGAACGCCTAGCAGGAATGCCGCGAGGTCGCGGCCAAACACGTTTCGCAGTGTGCTCGAAGAGTTTGAAGCAGGCGCGGTAAACGTGCCGTCGAAGAAGAACTGCCCGCCTTTGTAAGCGTCGGTGCTGAAGTTCTCACGCACGACGCGGAAGTCGTAGCCGTACTTAATCGTGTGGTTGTCGAAGACCTGCGTGATGGTCGGCTGGATCGAGCCCATATAAAAAGGACGGACACGGCCTTCGTTCCAATCCGAGCGCGTGGATCCGAGCGTGGACCGAATGGGCCGGGTCGCGTCAAGGTTCCTGATCATCATGCGCGGGATGTATTGATAACCGCGCATTGCCGCTAGCGAAGGAGCCGCAAAACCGAGCGTCGCGGGATCGAAGTCTTCCGCGGGGCGCCGTTCCTGCACGAAGCGATTCAAGCTGACGCGAATGTCGAACACGAAGTTTGAATTGATCGCGTTGGTGTAGTCGATGTTGCCGCCGTCGTTGGTGCGATACTCAAAACCGCGTGTGATTGGAAACCCGTTAACCTCGCCGGCCCAGTCCTGGCGATCTTCCGGATTGAAGCTGTGATAGTACTTGCCGAAGATCGACTGGTTCGCACTGATGCGGTGATCGATGCGCGTCAACCACGCGCGATAGTTCTGATGGCGAAGCTGGTTGGAGAAGAAGTTGTTCTGTGTCCCCGCCGCCACGCCACTGATGTTTGGCAGCGGATAGAATTTGATCAGGTTTGCGGCGACCGGATTGATCAGGTTCGAGGGAATTATGTTGCACTGCGAATTAGCCGGCAGCGCGCCTGACGTCGGACAGCCGAAAGACGAGCGCACGACGTTGTTGCCCTGCTGCACGCCTGAGAACGGATTGAAGATCACCGTGTTTGCGGAGTTCGCAATGTTGGTTCTGTTGACGATCAGGGCCGAGAAATCGCCGCGGCGCATTGCTTCCGTCGGCACGGTGAAGATCTGCGGTTCGGCCACGTTGTCTTTGAGACGTTCGTAGGAAACGAAGAAGAACGTGCGGTCGGTTCCTTTGAAACCCGGTAGCGTTACTGGTCCACTAAAGACGCCGCCGTAGCGATGATAGGTGCGAATCGGCCGCGCCTGATTGCTCATGTTGCCGAAGTAGTTGTTGGCAGTGCGGCTGCGATCGCGATTGAAATACCAGGCCGAGCCGTGGACGTCGTTGCTGCCGCTCTTCACCGCGACGTTTACGGTCGCGCCTGCCGAGTAACCCTGTTGCGCGTCGAACGCATTGGTTTGCACCTTGAATTCCTGCACGGCGTCAGACGGTGGTGAAAACCCGACGCCGCCGTCGAAGGCGTAGTTAGGCGAACCGTCAAGCGTGATCTGATTCGCGCCCGTGGCGCCGTTTGAGCGAAACGCCGCGAGGTTGCCGTTTGACGTTGGACCAGTAAAAAGGGGATTGCCAGTGTAAGCAATCCCCGGAGCGAGTGTGGCTAACTGATAAGCGGTGCCTTCAGTCAGCGGCAGTTCACTAATCTGTTTGCCGGTCACGACCGTGCCCGTGTTGACGGTGCCGGTGTCGAGCGTCAACCCGGAAGCGACGGTGGTTACCATCGCGGTCACACCAATTTCCAGTTGCACGTCGAGCGTCAGTCGATCGGCCACGCGCACCACGACGCCGTCGCGCACCGCCGTATTGAAGTTTTCTTTCGTCACGGTGAGCTGATACTTGCCGGGTTGCAGCAGGGCGAAGCTGTAACTGCCGTCTTCGCCGGTGACGCTGGTGGAGGCGATGCCCGTCTCGATATTTTTGATTTCCACTTTGCTGCCGGGGACGACGGCGCCGTTGGGATCAATGATTTTACCGGAGAGCGATCCTCTAAACTCCTGAGCAGAGGCGGTTAAAGCGGCGAGGATCACGAGGACACCAGCCCAAAATACTCGTCCGGTGGGGTTCGCAGTAGTCATGACTTTATTCTCCTCGTAGCGACGGCGGAAAAGGTGGCACGTCGGCTCGGTTAAGTCGATTGGTATGACCAAGAGCTATTTGCGACTATTCAAGACTTTGCTGATTGTTTATGCAGGCGGCGTATTTTGCCTCAGTAAGATTTCGGCTGTCAAGAGTAATTTGTTACCAATCACGCAAAGTCTTATAGTGCGGTAAGACCAATTTTGTTATCCGGAACAAAGCGGGTAGGCACAACGTTTCCAGACTTCCGGTCATCGTAACCGCTCGTTGGTTTCGCGTGTCTAGCTAAGAGTGGAGGATTGTAGCGTTTGGATTTGAGAACTATTTCAGGGCATTTTTCGAAAGCCGCGCGTTTGCTCGGCTTTGTTGTGTTTGGCCTTTTATTGGCGGCTCCGGTGAGCGCGCAGCAAGCAGTTGCGGCCGCTGCAACGGTCGCCGCAGCCCCCACAGATGCGAAGAGTGATCTGAAGACGAGTCTGAACGACCTTTCAACGATCTACCAAAACGAAGTGCAACGCCTTGAGAAGCGTCACGAGCAGTCGAAAGAGCTATACAACGACGGCATTATCTCGCGGGTCGAGTTTGAAAACGGCGAGAAAGAGTTGGCTGCCGCTCGCGCGAAGGTTGAATCAGTAGCGAAAGAAATCGCGCTCGCGAACCAACCGGCGCCGGCGCTGATCGCCACGCCCGACGGAGGATTTGGTGCTGCGTCAAATCTTGCCTGGACGACCGGAAGCACGAGAATCGATGGTCTCATCCGTCAGTACGGCGCGCAGTATGGCGTCGATCCTTACCTTATTTATTGTCTGATGTCGCAGGAGTCGAGCTTTATCACCGGCGCGGTCAGCCCGAAAGGTGCGCAGGGATTGATGCAGCTCATGCCTGGCACCGCGGCTCGTTATGGCGTGAGCAATCCTTACGACGTAGCGCAGAACATCAAGGGCGGCACACGCTACCTAAAAGATCTGCTACAGATGTTCAACGGCCGTGTGGACCTCGCACTGGCCGGCTACAACGCGGGCGAAGGCGCGGTGATGAAGTATGGCAACACGATTCCGCCGTACGACGAGACGCGCAACTATGTGCGCCTGATCCTCAAGCGTTACACCAAGAAACCAGCGTCTTAAGCCACAAAGAGGCACAAGAAGCACAAAAGTAGTTGCGAGGCTATTTTTGTGCTTCTTTGTGGCTAAATCTCCATCAGGTCTTTCCCGACAACGATCTTTCCTTTGAAATGCTTGGCCACGCCCTCGGCCCACTGTTCGTCCGTGATTGATGGATCGTCACCGGGCACGAAGTGAGACAGCACGAGTGTTTTGACTCCGGCTTGGGCAGCGATCTTCCCGACGTCTTCCGGCAGTGTGTGAGACGCCATCAGGTGTTCACGTAATCGCTGCGCGTTTGGTAACTGCTTGATCAGCGTTTCGACGCCCGGCAGATACATTACCTCGTGCACCAGCACGTCAGCTCCTTTCGCAAATTCTGCCAGCTCCGGTGCATAAGCCGTGTCACCGGAAATGACCACCGAGCGATCCTTCGCGTCGAAGCGGTAAGCATAAGACTGCGCGATCGGCGGATGGCGTACCAGACGCGCACTGACTTTCACGTCGTCGTTTACTAAGACGGTTCCTGCTTTACTGAATTCGTGAGTGGTAAGCAGCTTCCGCGGATCGGGACGGCCTTCGTCGTCTATGCGCGTGTCGATATCGAATTTCATATAGTTAAAAAAATCGCGGGCCATCGCCGTCAGTCCTGGTGGACCATAAGCGTCGACGCGCGTTGGATTTCCGGTGATCCAGGCGTTGTATAAGAGTGGTCCAAACTCCAGGTTGTGATCGGAGTGGTGATGAGTGATGAAGATATAACGCAGCCGGTTGAGTGCGACGCCGGCTGTTCTCAGTTGTCTGGAAGCGCCATAGCCGCAATCGACCAGGTACGGAACGTCGTTGATCAGGATCAATGTCGCAGGGTTGCTGCGGCCTGCTGTGCCGACGCTTGGACCACCTTTCGTACCGAGCAGGATGACGCGCGTCGGCTTCGACTGTTGGCTGAAGGCGGCGCGATCGAAGAGGGAAGTGTAAGCAGCAAAACCTGCCGCGGCGCTGATAAATTGTCGACGAGTAGGTGACATCTGTGTACTCTTGTTGGCCTTTGGAAGGAGATAAAGAATGAAGCGAATGTATATCTTGATACTCGCGCTCGTGGCAACTGGATTTGTGCGCACTGACGCGAGTGTTAAGCCCACACAGGATCCGGTCGTGGTGAACTCGAGCACGATCGTTTTGAGACTGGAGAACTCGCGCGTCCGCGTTCTGGAAGCAACACTGAAACCCGGCGATAAAGAAAAGACGCACTCACATCCCGCGTACGTGATTTACGTGATCGAAGGCGGACGCGTCCGCACGCACAACGCGGATGGAAGTGTGGTTGAAGCGGACTTCAAAACCGGCGACGTGATCTATCGCGAGGCCACCACGCACTGGGCCGAGAACATTGGGAAGACGACGATTCGTTTGGAGCTGGTAGAGTTGAAGGACAAGAACTAACCCGGATTTCTGTAGGGCCCTACTTTCGATGGCGGAGCGCGGGCGGCTCGCCCGCTGCATTGGCCCGCGCACTTCATGCTCCTTTGCGGGCGAGCCGCCCGCTGCATTGGCCCGCGCACTTCATGCTCCTTTGCGGGCGAGCCGCCCGCTGCATTGGCCCGCGCACTTCATGCTCCTTTGCGGGCGAGCCGCCCGCGCTCCGAACATGTTAAGGCCGGCTATATAAAGTAGAGCACTACCCGGATTTCTTGACGGTGGTTTTCTTCGTGCGGCCGACTTCCGCTAACGTCTTCTTCGCTTCGCGCGCTTGCCAGGTGGCGTTGTTGAGACACTTGCGCGCCTCGCCGATGTTCATTTTGGTGAGACACTCCTGGGCTTCTTTGATCGCCCTGATGGCAAAGTTCAGGCGCTTACACGTTTCCCGCAGCCTCTCGAGCTCCTGATCTTGCGGCGGCAAAGGTGCAAACCCGACTGCGCTCATCAAGGCAACTTAGCCTCACGATTTTCGCTTGGCAATGCTTTCTTGAGTTATGCTCGTAGCGAAATGAAACTAACTCGCTATTTATACGCACTTGTTTTCTTAATAATCTGCGCGGCCAGTGTCGCGGCGGCCAAGACAAAACCCGCGCAGCCGTGGCGCGCGGTGCACCTGCTCGACTACAACACCGATGCACAGCTCGACGCGTTGGGAGCAAATCTCGAGACACTCGCGAAGCAGGGAATCAACGTCATCGTTCTCGAAGTTGATTACAACTTCGCGTTCCAATCACATCCGGAATTGCGGCGCGGGAAAGACCCGATCACTCGTGACGGCGCACGGAGATTTGCGGCGTTGTGCAAGAAGCTCAACATTCGTCTGATCCCCGAGTTTCAATCTGTCGGTCACCAGTCGTGGAAAGCGGAAACGTTTCCACTGCTCACGGTTTACCCGCAGTTCGATCTCACGCCCGGAGCGTTTCCGAATAACGAAGGCATTTACTGCCGCGAGTGGGACGTGCTCAACCCGGAAGTGTGGCGCATCGTGTTTTCGTTGATGGACGAGATCATCGACGCGTTTCGCGCTGACGCAATGCACGTCGGCATGGACGAGATTTTTCTGCTCGGCTCGGAGAAGTCGCCGTCAACGAAAGGCAAAGATCCCGCAAAACTGTTTGCGAAAGCCGTCAACGAACTGCACACGCATCTCGTGCGAAAGCGCAAGGTCGAAATGTTGATGTGGGGCGATCGACTTATCGACGGGAAGAAGTATGACCTCGGCGAATGGGAAGCGGCGGTGAACGGAACCGCCGGTGCCATCGACTTAATTCCGAAAGACATCATCATCTGCCCGTGGCACTACGAGCCGCGCGAGAGTTACCTCTCGATCCCGATGCTTATCCAGAAAGGTTTTCGTGTGTTGCCCGCTGGCTGGAAAAACGTCGATGCCACGAAGGCGTTAATACAATTCAGCCGCTTGCATGCTGGTCCAAAACTGCTCGGCTACATGTTTACCACCTGGGGCGTAAACAAGGATGCGCTCGTGGAGTTTCCGCCGCTGATCGAAGGCTTGAAACTACTCCGCGACAACCAACGTCCGTCATAGTTGTCCCACTTGAACCGTCAGCATCGAGATCGAGCCGCCGTCAAAACCCTGTACGGGAAACGCGATTGCCTCGTTCTCTCGCCGCGTGCCAAGGACGTAAAGCAACGGCAGATAATGATCCGGCGTAGGGATCGCTAGCAGCGCATCCGGCCCGAGACTTTCGTAATCAACGAGCGGATCAAATTCACCTTCAAGCAACAACTGCTTCGCCATTAATTCAAAACGCAACGCCCAATCAAACGGCTCAGGTATGTGTCTGCCCCACGCGTACGTGTGCAGGTTATGGACCAGGTTGCCGCTGCCAATGATCAGAATGCCTTCATCACGCAAGGGTCTTAATCGCTTGCCGAGCTCAAAATGAAACGCGGCGGGCTGCGTTTCATCGATATTCAACTGAACTACCGGAATATCAGCGGCTGGATAAACGTGGTGAAGCACGGACCACGTTCCGTGATCGAGTCCCCATGCATGGTCCAAATCGACAGCCAAAGGCTTTAACAATTCCTGCACGCGCAGAGCGAGCTCGGGAGAACCAGGCGCGGGATATTGAATTTGATACAACTCACGCGGAAAGCCGCCGAAGTCGTGAATAGTTCGTGGCGCCGTCATCGCAGTCACGCGCGTAGCGGGCAAGTACCAATGGGCCGAAATGCATAGTATTGCGCGTGGACGAGGAAGCGAGATGCCGATTGCGTTCCACGCTTTCGTCCAGTCGTTTTGTTGCAGCGCGTTCATCGGGTTGCCGTGCCCGAAGAAGATCGCCGGCATTGGTCTAATCATGTTCCCACGCGATGGTCTTCAATGCCCAAATAGTGTTCGGATACCTCTGCCGAAACTGCTCCGGCAACACGCTCAGCACAGTGTGATCGTTCGTCACCTTGTAGTGGCTCACGCCTTTCCAATAAAGCGCGTCAGGTGCTGCGTGACTGTTTGAATATCGATCGAGCACTTCAGTGTATCGGCGTTCCGCTTCCGCCCACTGCTTACCCATGAACGCAACACGCGCAAGGCCGAGCTCCAACTGCGCCCGAAATTCGTCTCGCGGCAGATAACCCTCGAGACGAAACTGTTCCTCACCCTTCGAATCGAGGATGATCACACTGGGTGTCCACAGGGCGCTGAACCGATGGAAGTAAGCGGGATGCTCTTTGATGTGAGCTGCGAGAGGTATGAAGTTTTCGTTGATGAAGGTGGCGGTTTCTTCGTCGCTATATGATTCGGCTTCCAGCCGAACACATGCGCCTCAGCCGGGAGCGGCGCTGAAATCGATCAGTACCGGACGTTTAATGGTCTTCGCTTCCGCGAGCGCGGCGTCAACGTCTTTGATCCAGTTCACTTTCATGTTCGTTGTCCTCGGTTAAAAGTTTACTCCAATAATTAACGGGCAGGTCCCGAAGAACCTACCCGCTAATGTGTCGTGCGTCAAAAGCAGAGCGAATCAGTGGTGATGTGCGGCGCCTTTTGCCGGTTTGGCCGGTAATCCTTTTCCAGCCGGCGCTTGAACTTCGATCACCGTGCGCATCCACGGGTGGATGCAGCATTGAAACTTATGCGAACCGACCGGGAGGTCAGCACTTCCCGCTGTTGGTCCTTCGGCAGTGCCGCCGGCGGGAATGAAGACGAGTGCGGGAAAGTTAAGGCACTCGGGCGCCGGAACCGGGTTACCGGAGATGCCGTTGAGATCCGGAATAAATCCGCCGCCAAATTCGGCTACGGGCGTGAGTGTGTGTACCTCGCCGCCGACATTTTCAATGAGTACAGGCCGGCCGACGTTGAGCAGCGTATTGACTGGTTGATTGCGCCACTTGTGCGCGTCCTGGGTTGCTGCGAGTTCCGCGATGAACTCGTCGAACGTGGTATGGCCGTTACCGATGCAGGCGCCGTCGCCGAGGACGGCGTTGAAGCTGACGGGCTCACAATCGTCTAACAACCGGATCTTTTTATCGCCTTGAACGGCGGCGTTTGTGGTGAGACTCAGCGTGGCCATGGCTGCAAGCGCCAACCAAACAACCGCGTGAATCGTTAAGCTCCTTTTCATTACAGAAACCTCCTTGACCGTACCCTCCCCTAGCTGGTGTCGGGTGAGGTGGGCTGAGCGTGCGAATGTTGGGATATCGTCGCAAGCGTATACACCGCGACCATGAAGATGTCAAGATTTACAAAGACCAACGGAGTGCACTGCGCACACTTCACCCTTCCGCCTATTGATAGCGAGACTTCACCTGAGAGCAATCCCTGGTTTAGCGACCGATCAGCGTGGTGATGATCGTGAGTACTGCATTAGTTAGTAACGTGCTTGACGTTGTTGTCGGCGTTGGCGCAGCCGCACCGTTAGTTGGTACTTCGCCCACCGCGCCGTTGGTCGGGATATTGCCAGCCAGAGCGGTCACAAACATTAGCCCTGTGAGTGCGATAGCCAATACTAAGCGTTTCATCTGGAGTCTCCTTTGCGATTGAGGATGCAACCGTAGTTGTATCAGAAATCGGAAAAGCTAAAGTAGAGCTTGTGGCGGGAAATATTGCGGAGTTGCGGCTGTGAGGTTTAATATCCGGCTCGCAAAGGCTCTTTACTCACCCTAAGAAGGTCTAATCTCTTGACTCACCCTAAGAAGGTCTAATCTCTTGAAGTTAGCCTCACCAAAGCTGGACACGTCGCATCTGTCGCGTGATGAGGAAGCTGTGTCCAGATGCGAGATCGCGCTAGAACAAAGAGACAACGAAACTCCACAGGGTGCTCTTGAAATCATGCGCCCTTTTTGGTCTGGAGTCGGCACGCGTCCCGAAACACAAGGTCTACAACCGGAGACTGTTGCTGATGTTTTCTTTTGCACTGGCACTCTCACCGGCTGGATCGGCGCCCGGCATCAAATCAAGGACGCACAAGAGAGCGCGAGAAATCTGATCACTGAGAGCATCACTTATTACGAGACGCACAACCTCATAAGGAAAGCAGCCGAGGCACTGACAGAGATTGCGTATTGCTACTGGCGAGAAGGCCGAGTCAACGAAGCGCGGATCATGCTTCTTGAGGCGCTGGAACGACTGCCCCCTAAAGGAGTCAAAAGAGCGCGAGCACTTCTCAAACTTGCTGATGTAGAACAATCAGCGGCGCGAAATTATGATGCGCTAAAACTTCTCACTGACAATGCTGCTGTCTTTGCGAGCATCAGGCATCTGGTTGTTAAAGGCTCATATCACAATGAGCTTGCCATGACGTTTGAGGAAATCGCAGTTGCGGATAGACGGCCCGATTACTTTCAATGCGCGCTTACTCAATACAAAGCCGCAGAGCATCAATTCAAATTAGCAAAGAATCATATCAATCGCGCGTCCGTCAAAAACAAATGAAGCCGTTGTGCTCTCAAAGCTAGGTCGTTTCAAAGAGGCCCACAAGCATTTGGACCAAGCGCGAGAGATCACCGTTCGCTTCAAGGATCGAACTCGAACGGCACAGATTGACAGCACTCGCGCCGAACTACTAATCGCAGAGGGAAAATTCAAAGGAGCCGAAGCTGTGGCCCGCCGAGCGGCATCAGCATTAGAAAAAGTCGGACACAGATGTTGGCTTGCGGACGTACTTATCCTACAGGCAACCGCTCTGTCTCGTTTGAACAAGCAAGCCCGCGCACACGTCGCCTTGCAGAAAGCGATAGAGGTCGCGCACGAGGCAGACGCACTCAACAAAGCGGGACTTGCGGCTCTCACAATGATTGAGGAAGTAGATCGCCTGTCACCGGATACTTTGCAGGCTGCGTATCAGCAAGCGCGCGAGTGGCTGTTAGACTCTCAAAGTCTGGACGTATTATCACGATTGAATGCGGCGGCGGGGAAACTCGCTGCCAGTGTCCGGCGGGAGTTGAGTAGGGACGAAGCCGTGGCCATTCTCTTATCGAAGCCTTACGACATCGACCAAAAGCTATTGGAGTATGAGCACGACCTAATCAAGCAGGCGCTCATACAATCGGACGGCAAAGTAAGCCACGCGGCAAAGTTGGTAGGCAAATCCTATCAGGGCTTAGCGAAGATGATCGAAACCAAGCACCCTGATTTAGTACCGGCACGGACGCCCGTACGCCGCCGATCACGCAAAAAACAGGCGGAGCAAACACCGCTAGAAATGACCTCCTACCATTCTTGAATCACGCTTGGACCATCTTGAATTGCGCTTGGACTGTCTTGAATTCCGCTTGAACTATCTTGAACTCGGCAGATAACCGGCTCCGTCGAAGTGACTAGACCACGAACGCCTTGCCCGCAAACAACTCCGCTTCAAGCAATTCAGCCTCTGCGTCGACCATGCCGCAGAGGTTTCGTTCGGCGCATTGATTAAAGGCAAAATGCTTCGCCGTGTTCGCAAGCGCTTTCGGGTGGGCTGACTTTTCGAACGCTGCCATCAGAACCAGCAGGGCGGCCGATTTGGTGTCAGGCTCATCACCGCTGCGACAGATCATCTCGGCCAAAGCCTCGATTTTATCGACATAAAGGTCATCGTCGTTCCTGGCCTGCGGTTCTTGCGAGAAATCCACCGTGTCAATGAGGCTTTCGCCAGCATCCACGCGGCGAAGTAATTCAGCAAGCCACGGATCGCTTGTTTCCAGAGCGTAACGAATCACGGCGCGACTCTGCGCATCGATGGACCTGTCGTTTATTACAGACTCCGCACGTCGGCTGTAAGCAACAGCAATGCACCGATTAGCCGGATTGTTTTGAGTTGAGTTGTTGTTTTGAGTTGAGTTGGTTGCGTGAGGGTTTTCTTCGCGCTCTACGGCGCTGTTAAGATTAAGCACGATCTTCATCCTTTCTATGTAAGGTTGATGGTCCAGGGCTGGCTTTGTGTTGGTAGCACAAGGTCGGCCCGCTTCACTTTGGGAGTTGTGGCGCGCACTATAACACAGTTCTTGGTCCGTGTAGCGACTCCTTTGACCTCTGTTTATGTTGACGGGCTGAGCTAGAGGCTCAGTACGGAAGTTCTCATGAGGTGATGGCTACCCATGGAAATAGAAATTCGCAATGAACGTGAGTTGACAGAGTGGGAAGAGCGGATCGGTGCACTCTTGCAGCGTCATGATCTCGATTACGTTCTTGGAGGCGTTCGGCAATCGCTAACGAAGTTATATCCGTTCGCCGCTGGGGGTATTGCACTGTTCGCGATTAGGTATTCGTTACCTCCGGTGGCGCGACCGCCTGAAACGCAGGTCATGCCATGGAGCGAACTAGCCCCACTGGCAAATTTAGTGACGCAATACTTGATTACAGATCCGGCTACTTTTGGTACTCGGGGTGAGGATTACTACCAAGGATCAACACTCATTCCTATTGTCTTACGACTGGCAGGTAATCAGTTTCCATACGATGTCTCGCCCTTCGGGCAATATGCTCGTGCACTCAAATTGTTCCATGAGACTCCCAAAACATTAGGACCAGCAAGGGTCCGTCAGTATTTTGATATCGAAGCGGCATTTCACAAGTTAACCGGGATTCGGGTAGTGGATTTTGTTGATGTCGGATACGGCGCCTTTGCAGTTTCGACTAGTAAGTCCGCGTTGACAGGAGGTTGGTTCCAAAAAGCGCGCAGCCAGGGAATGAAGTTTGATGATGGCGTTGTTAGAAAAGCGCTCGATCAATTGGCCGCGGATCAGTGGAAACTTCGTGACCTTTATGACGCTTACAAACAACCTGATCGCAAATACGGGATGCACGACTTCAATCCGTTATTCGTTTACCCGCTAGTGCGTCCGTGGCCTAAGAGAGAATTGACGACATTAGATGAGGATCGAATGATTGCGCCTCTTCCAGGATTAATTTTGACAAGATTATCCGAGGGCATCTACCACCAGTTGTTCTCCAAATATCGGGACGAATTCGCGCGATACTTTGGGCTGGTCTTTGAAAACTATGTTGGAGAAATTTTACAAAGATCACTAGGTGATGGGCAGCTTCTATCAGAACGCACCATTAGGTCCAGCTATAAAACTGGAAAGCTGCCAGACTATGTTTTCGTAGATGGGAATACTGCGATCCTAATGGAGTGTAAGGCCACTGGGCTTCAGCGAAAAGCACTCGCGACAGCGGACGCAACTTCCATTGACCAGAGCGTGAATCGAATAGTAGAAGGCCTAATTCAGCTACATGAATTTAAAGACGCTTGTGACAAACGAACACCCGGTCTTAAACAATTTCACAGATGCTCCGATTTTAAACTCGTGATTGTCACTTTCGAGCCTTTTTATATTGTGAATAGTGTTCCGTTTAAACAAGTGATTGCACGAACTTTGGCGCAAGAACTCAAAATAGCGGAGATAAAGTTGTCGCCTTGGTATGTTCTAGCCGTGGATCAGTTGGAGAAAATGCAGCCACACTTCTCTGCTGGGATTAAGCTTTCTGCGGCGATCGATGAATTCTTAAGTGGGCGGACCTTCAATGATGTTCTGAAAGAGTCCGCGGAGAAAACCGGTAAGAGTTACAAAGACTCTTTCTTACATGAGACCGAAGAGGAACTTTGGGCCCGTTTGAATATTCACCCCCGCATTGATGAGAGTTTTCAAGAAATTGATCCGATAACAGGAAATGGCGGTTGACCTTTCCAGCATACACACCTAGCGATCACTACCGCTGTTTAAAGCTCTTTGCCATCAGTTCTGCGCGAGGGGCAGGCGGAAGGCGGCCATCTCCTCGCTGTTGCGCACTAGCAGAACGTCGCGGACGAGCACCGGGTGATTCCATGTTTTGCCCTGGATTGCGGGCAGTTTGGCGACTTCGGTGAATTGATCGGGTGTCGCGCGAACTAAGACAATCTCACCTTCTTCTGAAAGCACCAACAAGAGATCCTGATCGGCTAGCAGCACGAGTTGTCCGTTGCCGTAACGCCCGCCTTTCCACTTGCGTTGGCCGTCTTTGAGATCGATGCAAGAGAGGATGCGCCCGTCGAAGCCAAACGCGTGACCGTTGTGAATGACGAAGTCGTTGAAGTAGGGCTTGAGTGCGTTTGACGTCCAGCGCTCCGCGGCTGTCCAACCGGAGGCGTCATGTTTCAGGGCCAGTCGGCGCGTGCCGCTTTCCTGACTCGTGATTAAGAGATCTCCGTCCTGACTCTGCGCGGGTTGAACGATGCTGTTGCTGGGCCACGCGTGTTGCCAGAGTTGCTTGCCGTCCGTTGGTGAAATGCTGGTGACGCCGGCGCCGCTCATGAGCAGCACCTGGGTTACGCCGTCGATCGCGACTGCGTGTGGTGAACTGTAGCTGCCGCCTGCGTTTGGTCCAAGCCAGCGCCGATTGCCTGTCGCCGCGTCGTAACCGGCGAGTTGTCCGGAGGCTGCGACGATCACGAGGCCATCCATTACGAGCGGTGAACCGGAGAAACCCCAGAAGGGAACTTTCGTGTTGGTCTCGGACGCAACGTTGCGCGTCCACACGACCGCGCCTGACTTCGCATCGAGCGCGTTGAGAATGCCGGTCGCGCCGAAGGTGTAAACGCGGCCGTTCTCGAGCGTTGGTGTTGCGCGCGGGCCGGCGCCGGCGTTCGACTCGAAGAAGCGCGCGCTGTCGCGATGCGACCACACCGCTTGGCCTGTGCTCATCTTGTAGCAGGTGACGACTTCGTTATCGCCGCGTTGTTCCTGCGTGTAGAAGAGATCGCCATCAACTGCAAAAGAGGACCAGCCTGGTCCAACCGGGCGGCGCCAGAGTTGAACTGGTGGTGACGCGGACCAGTCAGTGTTGACGCGTACGTGTCGAACGATGCCGTCGCGTCCGGCGCCCCGGAAACCCGGCCAGTCAGCAAGGTGTTGATTATTTGGGGCGGCTGCGGGATTTATCGAAGGAGTTGCTGAGGCAGTTGGCGACGTGGATGCGGATGGCGACGGCGATGGCGCGACGACCGTTGTTGCTTCGGAAGGCGCGGATTGATCTGCCTCGGCCAGGAGTCGTTCTTCAGAGTTTGCTCTCCAACGGAAACCGAACGTCGCCTTGTGATCGCCGTTGATACCGTCCTGCCGCAACAGCAACCAGCCGCCGCACGCGATCAGAATCGTTGCGGCCATCGTTGCGTGGCGTAGTCTGTCGGGACGTCGCCGCGTGAGCACGGCCCACAACACGAATGCCAGTGATAGAAAGGGAACTGCGTACGCTACGAGCCACGGGATCCACATCGACTCGTGGCGCAGTAACCACGTCACACCCAGCCCGAGCGCGATCAATGCGAGGCCGCCCAAACGTTCAAGCCATTTGGCACGACTGAAGAACAACCACCACACAATCAGGAGGATCGTAAAGACAAAGGACACCATCATCGACAGGCTGAAGCCTTCGATACCTGGTATGACAGCTTTGATTCCGAACCGGGCCGTCCATTGCAGCACGACGAGAACGATGCCGGGCCACACTCGTAGCAGTCTCTGGGGAGTCTCCCCGCTCTGGGTGGAAGTCATGCGGGTCTATACTCCACCCGCGCGCGCTTTGTTTCATTGTTGTTAGGGACCTGCCACAAAGAAGCACAAGAGGCACAAGTGTTCAAAATCACTTTGTGCCTCTTGTGCTTCTTTGTGGCTTTGCTCTCAACTACAAACTCGGCGTGTTGAAGGTGTCGCCCTGGCGCATGTCGCCGGTTTCGTAGCCGCGGCGGAACCAGCGGAGACGCTGCTCGGAGGTGCCGTGAGTAAATGAATCCGGCATCACGCGTCCGGTGGCTTGCCGCTGAAGACGATCGTCGCCGACCGCACTCGCCGCTTGCAACGCTTCGTCAATGTCACCAGCCTCAAGCAGTCCCTGATTTTGCACGTAGCGCGCAAACATGCCCGCGAAAAAGTCAGCTTGCAGTTCTAACCGCACGGAGAGCTGATTTGCCTGGGCTTCACTCCCGCGCTGTTGCAATGCAGTGACGCGATCCGAAATGCCGAGCAGATTCTGAACGTGATGGCCTACCTCATGCGCAACGACATAAGCCTGCGCGAAATCGCCGGGTGCGCGAAAACGTTGTCGCAGTTCTTCATAAAACGAAAGATCGATGTAAACCTTCTCGTCACCAGGACAGTAGAATGGACCAACCGCCGCACCCATGTTGCCGCACGCAGATTGAACCTGATCGGTGAAGAGCACGAGCGTCGGCTCGCGATACTGCCGCCCGTTCTGCTGAAAAATCTGGGTCCAAACGTCTTCCGACTTTCCCAGCACAACGGCAACGAATTGTTTCAGCTCTTCTTCTTCAGGATTTTGTGGACGCGAGGTTTGAACTTGAGATGGCTGATCGGTCGGAACCTGTTCCAGAAACTGTCGCGGATCGGCGCCGAAGAGCAACGCGATTACGATCACCAACAAAGTGCCGAGTCCACCGCCGACGGCGACCTTCCCTCCGGATAGACCACGCCGGTCCTCGATGTTAGTGCTCTGCCGTTCTCCTCGCCAACGCATAGTCCGTCTCCTCCACGTATGTTTTTCCGCGGAGGAGAGTTACAAGACTATGTGTCAGCCGAGCGATCCTTTAGTTGAATTTTAGTCACTCGCCCGAGCGGTGGATTCCTGCGGCACCACTTCGAGGTCCAACTTTTGTGTGCCTCGAATGACCACGAGCTTTGACTTGTGGCCGATGCGTTCCTCGGTCAGCAGCTTGTGCAGATCGTCGATGCCCGCGATAGGCCGCTCGTCAAACCCGATGATGATGTCGCCTTCGCGCAGTCCCGCTTTTCTTGCCGGACTGTTTTCTTCAAACGAGACCACCAGGATTCCGCTCTCAACCGCAAGATTGTAAAAGCGAACGATCCGACGCGGCAGCGGCACATTCTGTCCGGCGAGCCCGACATAACTGCGACTCACTTTGCCATCGCGAATCAACCTGCTCGCCACAAACTTCGCCGTGTCGATCGACGTCGCGAAACAGATTCCCTGCGCCGGCAGGATCATCGCCGTGTTCACGCCGATCACTTCGCCACGCGAGTTGACCAGTGGTCCACCGGAGTTACCCGGATTCAGCGCCGCGTCGGTTTGAATCACAGCGTCCATCAAACGTCCCGACCCCGCGCGCAGGGAACGCCCGAGCGCGCTCACCACGCCCGCCGTCACGCTGTACTGAAGCCCGTAAGGATTGCCGATGGCCAGCACCAGTTGTCCGACGCGCACCTTTTGCGACTCGCCGAGATGAGCCGGCACGAGGTTCGGCGCGTTGATCCTGATCACGGCGAGATCCGTGTCCGGGTCGTCGCCGATCAGGTCCGCCTGATACTTGCTGCCGTCAGTGACCGTGACTTCGATCTTGGTCGCGCCGTGGACGACGTGACTGTTGGTGAGAATGAAGCCGTCGGGTGTGAAGATAAAACCGGAGCCGCTGCCACGCGCCTCGCGCGGCATACGCGGGTTGTTTCCCCGGCGATTGTTGATCGGTTGTTGTACTTCGATGTAGACGACGGACGGGCTCACCTTTTCCGCCGCCGAAATTACCGCTCTTGAATAGGCATCGAGCAGTTCGTCATCCGTTGTGGCGTTTGCCGCTCGATCGTTGGTTGTTACTTGTTCTGTTCCAAACTGTTCGTCACTTAAAAACTCAATTGCTTCCCGCATGTTCTACCTCTTGTTCGTTCTGTCCGCTTCAATTTTATCAAACCTCGTCAACTGCCTCATTAACTGGTTGGTGCGGGCGGAAGGTCTGCAAGAGTCCTAAGGTGATTGCCAGTATCACCGGTCCCAGCACGATGCCCAGGAGGCCGAAAACACTGATGCCGCCAAGCACGGAAAAGAAAACGAGCAGCTCGTGCAAGCGCGTCTGGTTCTTCATCCATTTCGGCCGGAGGAAGTTGTCGATCGTGCTGATCACGAGCCCGCCCCACAGCATCAGCAGGATCGCCTTTGTCCAATGACCGCTCAAGCCGAGGTAGATCGACAACGGCAGCCAGACCAAAAACGATCCCAGCACCGGGATCATGCAGACGAAGGTCATGAGCACCGCCCACAGCAGCGGCGAAGGAATGCCCAGAATCCAAAACGCGAGTCCGCCGAGGAGTCCCTGGAGCGAGGCAATTACAACGATGCCGTAAACGCTCGCGCTGACTACCTCGCGGGTTCGCGCGATGATCGCTTCGCTCTGCTTTCGCTCCAGCGGCAACGCCGCCGGCAGCTTGCTGACGATCCGGTCGCCGTCCCGGAAGAGGTAATACATCGTAAAGACGACAAAGAACGCCTTCACGATTCCCGTCGCGATGTTGCCGGCGAGGTTGAACGACAGACCGAGCAGGAACTGACCGGCGCGCTGTAGCTGATCCGCCATGAACTGCTGCGATCGCAAAGTGTCGACACCGAAACGCCCCTGAATCCACTCAGAAACGCGGCCGAGTACGGACGTCTGCGGATTCATGACGGTGGAGATTTGCGACGGAAGATTGGGAATCGCGGCCGCCAGCTCTTCGGCCACAGCGACCGTGAGCAGGGTCAGCGGCAGAACGGCGAGTAACACCACGAGCACACACGAGAGCAACGCGCTTAAAAACGGGCGCTTGATTCGAACCTTGAGTTGTTGATGAACGGGATAGAAAACGATCACCAGCACGATCGCCCACGCGAGGACGCTGGCGAACGGCCGCAGCATCAACCAGCACAAATAAAGCGCGAGTGCGGTCGCGGCCAGGACGGCAATCCAACGAGCTTGATCGATTTGTTCCTTCATTTGGGCGCCAATCCTAACGAACTGGCGCCGATTTAGTGAAGCCGTTTTTAATCTGTGTCTCGGTGTCTCTGTGGTGAAATCACCGAAAGGACCACAGAGACACCGAGACACAGAGTTAGATTTGTTTGCGAAAGGTTCGCGGCGTCACGCCTGCAAACCGTCGAAAGCAGGTCGTGAAGTGACTCTGGCTCGAGAACCCGGATCGCAACGCAATCTCCGAAATCGGCGAGTCAGTTTCCTCCATCAACTTCTTCGCGCGCTCGATCTTTCTCTCCGCGATATAGTTCGTCGGCGTCATGCCCATCGACTGCTTGAACGCCCGCGAGAAATGGAAATAGCTCATCCCCACTTCCTTCGCCACGCTTCGCAGTTCCACTCGCCCCTCTTGCTCGCTCAGTAGGTGCTCCTCAATAAGACTCGTCGCCTTGCGTAAACGGTGCGGCGCCATGCCACCCTGCCCGACGTGCAAATCTTTCAGATAGCTGTAATGCCGTGCGACCTGCATCGCGAGCCCAACGGCGAGCGAGTCGGCGTAAAGCCTGCTCATCACATTCGCTTCGCTCAGCTCGCTCAACAGCGAGAGCGCGATGTGATGAATGTGTTGACTCTGAAAGCCAATCAGCGGCGTTAGCTCCAAATCCTTGAACGACGAATCAAAATCCTTCACCACGTTTCGCACAAAGAGAGGACGAAGCGAAAGAAGCACTACATCGATGCGCGGACTGGTCGATCGAATCGACCACGATGCACCCACCGGCATGATCGCTACTTCGTTCAGCCGCAGTTCACCTTCAAAATGCCGCTTGGTGATCTGCGCGGTGAGTGTGATCTGCGCGCCCAGGTTCAGCACAATGCAATGTCTTTCCGAAGCCGGCACGCGCAATTCGCTGAAGCTTCGCTGCAGATGCAGAACGCGGACGTTCTGCCAGGAAAGTTCATCGCTCGAAGCCACCACGGCCTCGGAGTGTAAAACAGAAATTGGTCTTGAAGATTGCCAAGCCGGCCAACTCGGAAAACTGGGAGTGTTGACGGTTTGTAACATGACTACTACCACCTTTTGCTGCTAGACATTTTTGGCAACGGATAGTGATAGGTTAGCCAGTTACTTGTTTTTGCGAGACCCTCAAAAGCATAGAATTCACCCTGCATTTTTCTCTAGGCTCGGTTTTCCCTATTTGAGTTATCTTTTTTATACCCGGCGGTTTTTGGGGAAGACGATGTCGCCCGGAACGACCACCGTAATCTCGGTTCCGTGGTTTATAGCGCTGGTAAGAGTGAATTTACCGCCGATGCGTTCAGCGCGTTCGCGCATGCCTTGCAAACCGAAGTGACCTTTTTTCCCGTTAGCAAGGATTGTTGGATCGATGCCTGCGCCGTCGTCTTTAATCGAGACGGAAAGATCCTGCGCATACTTCAGTCTAACTTCGAGCCGTTTGCCGGTTGAGTGCATGAACGAGTTGCGGATCGCTTCGTAGCCGATTCGATAGACCTCATCACGAACGATCGGGTGCATCTCTTTGGCCTCGCCGATCACCATGAAGTCGACGGCCATCGAGGTGGGAAGCAGGCCGTTTTGAGTGGCGCGCCGCAAAGCCTCAGTCAGATCGTTCTTCTCGGTCGTCGACGTGCGCAAAGAGTTCAACGCGGCCCGGCCTTCCTCGGTGGCCTGCGTCAACCAGGTGGAGATCTGTTCCATGGCCCGGCGCAGGCGCGTGGGATCGGCTGGTCCATCGAGCGCGTCATCAGCAACCATCTTGCTGCCTTGAATCGTTTGCAGGAAGGTGTCGTGAAACTCTCGCGCGAGCTGTGTGCGTTCTGCGAGCCGCTCGTCAAAACGTGCACTCATCGCGCGTGAGAGTTGGCGCACGCGATATTGATAAGCGAGCCACGCCAGGAGCAGGAAGAGCGCGAGGCAGAGCAGCCGGAACCATGCGGTTTGATACCACGCCGGCGCCACGCTGAAACGGAATGTGGCGGCTTCCTGATTCCAGACGCCGTCGTTGTTGGACGCAGCGACGCGAAAGACGTAGTTGCCCGGGCTCAGGTTGGTATAGAACGCTTGCCGTCGAGTGCCTGCCTCTTGCCAGTCGCGATCCCAGTTTTCCAGTTTGTAACGGAAGCGCACCCGCTCCGGAACGGACAAGCTCAACGCCGTGTAATCGAGACGTAGATTTTTCGTCAACGCGGGCAAGGCGGCGTTGGTTAACGGCGAGTAATGCTTGTCGTCGGCTACGATCGATCGAATGGCAATCGGCGGCGGCAGCGGATTCCTGACAATGTGTGCCGGGTTCAAACGGGCGATACCACCGCGCGTCGCGAACCAGAGTAAACCGTCGCTGCTTTCAACGACGCCCGAACCGTAGACGTGGACGCTGCCGCTTTGAAGTTGCTCTGGCAAGTCGCTTACGAGATCGAATAACTCGTAGCTCACCCGATAGCCGGGTTGTCGCAGAGCTTGTTGCACTTCGGCTTCCGGGATGTGAACGATCCCGGGACTCGCAGCTAGCCATAGTCCATCGTTGTTGCGCGCGACGATTCCCGTGATCGAGCCCAATTCCGCGGCTGTCGTGTGCAGTGTGTAAAAGCGATCGTCCTTGAGGAAAGCCAAACCCGATTGACCGCCGGCCCACAACTGCCGATCGCGGCCGGCAACAGTGTTCAGTGGTCCAATCGTGAGACCTTGCGGCGCTGCATAAGTTCGTATGTTCACGCCGTCGACGGCGAGCAATCGGTCGCTGTAAACCAGCCAGACTCTTTGGGCCAAATCGGTAAAAGCGTAGGACGCGGCCCAATCGGGATGTTCATCGATAATCTTCACGAACTTCCAAACGCCGTCTTTGAGCTGAAACTCGCCGCCGCCGCCGTACGACACCCACATCGTTCCGGTAGCGTCTCGCGTAATTGATGAAACTACTATTGGATCTTTTGTTGTTGACGAGCGAACCATTTTCAGCATTTCTTCAGGCGCTGGAATGCTCGTGAACACTCCGTTTTGCCAACGCAAGAACTTGTCCTGTGCGCTGATCCAGATCGCGCCTTCGGGATCGCGATATGTCGTGAAGACGTTGGTTGGGCCGCCGTTGACAGGCGTCGCGTCCGTGACGCGCGCGATGGGCCACGGAGTGGCGCCGTGGGATCCGGCCCACACTTCACCGTTTCCGCCTGTGACCAGACTGAAGTGGGTTGTGCCTGAGGGAAATGGAAACCACGAGACATTGCGAAAGCGAAAACGATCGAGGCCGCCGCCAGTGCCGACCCAGATGTTGCCTTCACGATCTTCGAGAATTGCCTGGGCCAGATTCTCCGTCAGACCTTGCTCTTCGGTGAATCTCTCAACTGCTTTGTTTGTTTCCGACGCTCGACTGCTTAACCGGTTTGGGAAGGGAATACGGCTGACTCCGTCACCGGCCAACCACAGCGCGCCATCGCGATCGAAATGTATTGCCTCCGCGGCAATGTTGAATTGGGATAACATTTGAATGCGGCTGGCTATTGACGGCTGAAACGCGCGCACTGTGTGTTGACCGTTGTCGTGAAACAACATCGAGCCGTCAGGAGCTTGCGCAAACGCGAATACTGCTTCCGATTTCACGCCCGTGTCTTGAAACTTCTTCTCGCCTCTCGGCAGGAACAAGATCCCGCTGCCGGTCGTGACCCAAAGCGTGCCTTGTTGGTCGACGTGGAGTGTCCACGCGGATTTGCTCGGATAATTCCAGTCCATCCGGATTGTGTGCCAACGCGATCCGTCGAAACGCGTGAAGCCACCGACGACTCCTGCCCAGATTGTTCCGTCGAAGTCCCTGGCAAAGCTACGCACACGACCGACCGGAAATCCTTGCGCTTCGGAATAGTTTGTGACGCGGCCGTCTTTCAGAAGACTCGCGCCGCCTCGGAGATAACCAATCCACAAGCTGCCGTCCGGCAGCGCCATCAAAGCGGAAACGGCGACTGAAGGCAGTTCGTTGCCTTCGGGTTTGTAAGGTTCAAAGTAAAGACCGTCGAACCGGTATAGACCGTCAGTGGTTCCGACCCAGAGAAAGCCGTCTGTTGTTTGCGCGAGCGCTTGGACCGAACCGCTCAATCCGTCTTTGGCATTCCATGAGGAGTGATAGAGCTGTGCGAGCGGCTGATTAGGATCGAGCGCGAAGGCAGACGTGGAGAGCAGCACGAGCCACAGACAGACCCGCAAGACATACAGACTCCAACTCATCCTTCTCACCATTCCGACCGCGGACAATAGCTCGTTTATCCGTCGACCGAATCCTCAGAAACTGTAGTCGTCAAGCTGTAGTTATCTATAGGTACCTTCTTGTGCCTCTTTGTGGCTTCAGACCTGAAGTAGACCACGGCGCAAAGCTATGGTTACGGCGTGGGTGCGATCGTTGGCGCCGAGTTTTTCGACGAGATTTTTGATGTGGAAATTGACGGTGGTTTCGGCGATCGCGAGGTGATCGGCGATCTGTTTGTTGCGGTAGCCGTCGCGAATGAGTTCCAGCACTTCGAGCTCGCGAGCGGTGAGATCGTCTTCTCCTAAATGCTCCGCGAGGCGGGCGGCGACTTCCGGCGGAATGTGGCGTTCTCCTTTGTGTACCGAACGCATCACCGAGAGCAGTTCGTCTTTCGGCATGCTCTTCAACAAGTAAGCCGCGGCGCCGGCACGCAGCGCCCGCTGGATCTCGGCATCGCCGTCGGACGTCGTCAGCATGATGATACGCGCGTGTGGAAACTCACCCCGAATCGCGATCAGTGTGTCGACGCCGTCTGTCCCCGGCAGACGCAGATCCATCAACGTGATGTCCGGACGGTGATTGCGAAACTCCCTGATCGCTTCAGTTGCATTCGCGGCTTGCGCCACGAGCTGCATGTCAGGCTGCGAGGCAATGATCGTATTCAGACCTTCCCGAAACACGGGATGATCCTCAACGCTCAAAATGCGAATTGGCTGCGCCTGCTCCATCTTGCCTCCGTGTCCGCAATTGTAATGGTTCTCTGAAATTGAGCGAAGCTCCCGATCGCAAGTTTCCGACGAATTGCGCAAATAAAGAAAAGAAGCAGTCCCGCTGCTGCCTTAACGTTAACCGCCATCAACCCCGTGCAAAAGGGAGAGCGATTATGGAAGACCTGAGGCGGCGTGACTTTCTGAAACAGTCGGCGCTGGCTGGCGGAGGACTAGTTCTCGGCCAACATCTGTTATCTGATGGCAGCGGCGCATTGAAACAAGCATTGGCTTTGGTCCCGCAAACAACCGCGGAAAAGATCGCGGTGCGCTTGCGTGTTAACGGTTCCAATTACGGTTTGCGTCTCGATCCGCGTGTTTCGTTACTCAATCTCCTGCGCGAGCAACTCGATCTTCCCGGCACAAAGAAAGGCTGCGATCACGGCCAGTGCGGTGCGTGTACCGTGCTCGTCGATGGCCGGCGCATTAATTCGTGTCTGGCGCTGGCAGTGACTTACGACGGCGCGGAGATCACGACGATCGAAGGTTTGGCTAAAGGCGATCAGTTGCACCCGTTGCAGGCGGCGTTCATTGAACACGAAGGTTTTCAATGCGGTTACTGCACGTCGGGCCAGATCTGTTCTGCTTTCGGAATGCTGCAGGAAGTCGAGCAGGGCACGGTGAGTCACGTAACACCGGACGTACGTCGCCAGGGACGCGTTGAGCTGACGGACGAAGAGATACGCGAGCGGATGTCCGGCAACATCTGCCGCTGCGGTGCTTACCCCGGAATTGTTTCCGCGATTCGCGAAGTGAGCGGAGCGGCAGGAAGGAGTTCGGTATGAAACCGTTTGCTTTCACACGAGCTTCAAACAGCCAGGCGGCGATTCAGGCCGTGGTGCGGGATCAGGCGGCGAGATTCATCGCAGGCGGGACCAATCTCGTCGACCTCATGAAAGAGGACGTCGAACAGCCTGCTCATCTGGTGGACATCAATCGTCTTGCCCTGACGCGCATCGAGGAGCGCAACGGCGGCTTGCGATTAGGCGCGCTCGCGCGCAACAGCGACACAGCGAATCATCGTCTCGTGCGCGAACGTTTTCCGTTGGTGTCGCAGGCGATTCTCTCGGGCGCGAGTGCGCAACTGCGCAATGTGGCGACGAACGGCGGCAATCTTATGCAACGCACGCGTTGTTATTACTTCTACGACACCGCAATGCCGTGCAACAAACGGCAGCCGGGATCGGGTTGTGGCGCGCTCGAGGGTTTCAATCGCATGCACGCGGTTCTCGGCGCGAGCACGCAGTGTATCGCCGTGCACCCGTCTGACATGTGTGTTGCGTTGGTAGCGCTTGATGCGGTGGTCCAGGTTGAAGGGCCGCAGGGACCGCGAACCATTCCGTTTGTGGAGTTTCATCGTTTGCCTGGTGACACACCGCAGTTGGATACAAATCTCAAACACGGCGAACTGATCACCGCGATCGATTTGCCGCCTGCTGCATCAGCCTTTTCCGCGCACTCTTATTACTTGAAGATTCGCGACCGGGCGTCGTACGCGTTTGCGCTCGTCTCGGTGGCTGCGGCGCTCGACATTCAGAATGGAACGATCAGACAAGCGCGGCTCGCGCTCGGTGGTGTGGCGCATAAACCATGGCGTGCACCGGAAGCGGAAGCTGTTTTGAACGGCGCGCGCTTGAATCAGGAGACTTTCCGGCACGCCGCCGCGGCGGCTCTCGAAAAAGCGCAGGGTTACAAGCACAACAGTTTCAAAATTGAACTGGGCCGGCGTGCGATCGCGCGCGCGCTGACGGTCGCGGCCGGGGAAGGGAGAACGGCATGAGTCAACGATTACCGTCGATCGGTAAACCAGTCAGCCGCGTTGACGGGCGTTTGAAAGTGACTGGCGGCGCGCGTTATGCGGCCGAGTTCAAGACTCAGGACGTCGCTCACGCTGTGATGGTGATGAGCACGATCGCGAATGGGCGCATCAAGTCGATCGATACAAAAGCGGCGGAGAGTGCGCCGGGCGTGCTCGGCGTTGTTACACACACGAATGCGCCGCGCCTGAATTTTCCGGAACGCATGATGGGACCGAACCGCGTGGTTGACGATGGTGTGGCGCCGTGGGTCGGACGCTCGTTGCCAGTGCTTCAGAGTGAAACGATCTATTTCAACAGTCAGCCGATCGGAGTTGTTGTTGCTGAGACTTTGGAGCAGGCGGAATACGCCGCGACGCTGGTCCAGGTCACGTATGAAGAACGCCCGCCGATGACCAGTTTGGAAGCAGAGGTCAGCCGCGCGTTTCCGCCGCAGGAAGGCATGGGCAACGAGCCGCCGATGGGCCGTTTTGCCGATTACACGCGTGGCGATCCGCAGGCTTTGACGAAAGCGGAAGTGTCAATCGATCAAACCTACACGATCCCAATTGAACACCACAGCCCGATGGAGTTGCTGTCGACAATCGCGCAATGGACCGGAAACAAGCTGACCGTTCACGACAAGACGCAGTGGGTTCCGAACGTTCAGGAAAACCTGGCGCTGGCTTTCAATATTCCGCAGGCAGACGTGCACGTGATTAGCCCGTTTGTTGGTGGTGCGTTCGGATCGTCGTTGCGTACGTGGTCGCATCCGATCGTGGCGGCGATTGCGGCGCGTGCAGTGAGGCGGCCGGTGAAGCTCGTTGTGACGCGCAAACAGATGTTCACTTCGCACGGTCATCGTCCGTACACGGTGCAGCGCGTTGCTTTGGGCGCGAGCAGGGATGGCAAGCTGACGGCGATCGTTCACGAGGGCTACGCGCAGACGTCGCTGTACGAAGAGAACACGGAAGCGCTTTTGGACGCTTCGCGCATTTTGTATGCGAGTCCAAACTGCACGACGAAGTATCGGCTCGTGCGGGGAACCATTCAGACGCCGCTCTACATGCGCGCGCCGGGTGAATGCTCCGGTGTGTTTGCGCTCGATAGTGCGATGGACGAGTTGGCGTACAAGCTGAAGATCGATCCGGTGGAGTTTCGCATTCGCAACTATCCCGATAAGGATCTTGAGACTGGTTTGCCGTGGTCCAGTAATTCGGTGGTTCAGTGTTATCGGCAGGGCGCCGAGAAGTTTGGCTGGTCGCGTCGGAAACTCGAGCCGAGATCGTTGCGCGACGGGGGGTATTTGATCGGCATGGGAATGTCGACCGCGACCTATCCGACGTTGCGTGCGCCGTCGAGTGCGCGGGCTCGTATCTTCAAAGACGGTACCGCTGTGGTGCAATCGTCAGCGAGTGATATGGGACCGGGAACATGGACCACGATGAAGATCATCGGCGCTGAGTCGCTGGCTCTGAATCTGGACCGTGTGCGTTCCGAGCTGGGTGATTCAACGTTGCCACGCGCGGCAGTTCATGGCGGCTCGATGACGACAGCCAGTGTGGGTTCGGCAATTCACGAAGCGGCTCTGGCGGCGCGCGCGAAGGTGTTTGACTTGGCAAAGAACGATCAGCGTTCGCCGTTGAACGGCGCGACTGCGGATCAGGTCGTCTACACTGACGGCAGGATTTCACTCAAGAGCGATCCGTCGCGCGGTGAGACCTACAGCGACATCCTGCGGCGCAACAATCAGGACTCGGTCGAAGCGACTGTGAATTCAAACCCGGGAGACGAGTCCAAAAAGTATTCGATGCACGCCTTTGGGGCACACTTTGCTGAGGTGCGAATCGATGAGGAGTTGGGCGTGTTGCGCGTGACTCGTTTCGTGACCGCCTGCGGCGCGGGCCGCATTGTTAACGAGCGTACGGCGATTACACAGTTGACCGGAGCGGTAGTTGGCGGGATTGGGCAGGCGCTGTTTGAAGAGACGGTGGTGGACCATCGGATGGGACGCATCGTCAACGCGAGCCTGGCTGAATACCACGTCCCGGTGAACGCCGATGTGCAAAAGGTCGAGGCGTTTTTTGTTGAAGAGCTCGACGACAAAGTGAATCCGCTGGGCGTGAAGGGAATTGGTGAAGTCGGTTACGTCGGTGTCTCCTCAGCGATCGCCAACGCTGTTTTCAATGCGACCGGTAAACGAATCCGGACTTTGCCAATCACGCTCGACAAGTTGCTGTAAGCCACAAAGAAGCACAAAGAGATGACGGAAACAGAAGCAATCATTGCGGCGTGGCGGCAGGCGTCGGAGCAGAAGGTGCGTGGTGCGCTGGCGACGGTGGTTCGCGTTGAGGGTTCGGCTTATCGAAGGCCGGGAGCGCGGATGTTTGTGACGGAGAACAAGCAGCGGACTGGTGTCCTTAGCGGTGGGTGTTTGGAAGGAGACGTCGCTGACCGCGCGTTGAGAGTGATCGAAACAGGAGAGCCGATCGTCGTGACTTACGACACGACTTCCGACGACGACATAGTTTGGGGACTGGGGATCGGTTGCCGTGGCGTGGTCCAGGTGCTGATCGAACCGGCTGCTGACTTTCGTTGTGCCGGGTTGGTCCAGTTGCTTGCCGACTGTGAGAACAGTGCGCTGCGTGGCGCGGTGGCGACAGTGATTCGTTGTGAAGGTGAACCGGGGATTGAGATCGGCGCCCGGGCGTTGGTGTATCCGGATGGAAATTCAAAATCTGAGGTTGGGTTTTACCGGATGTTCTGTGGACCGGAGGTCGTCGATGAATTGCGCGCGGCTGTTCGCGGTTGTGGTTCCGGCGTGAGGCGTTATGAGATCGAGCAAGGCATCGTCGAAGTGTTTATCGAGGTGATCGAACCGCAGCTTCCGCTCGTGATCATCGGCGCCGGTGACGACGCTTTGCCGCTCGTTACGCTCGCCAAGAATCTCGGCTGGCACACGACTGTGGTCGACACTCGCTCGCGGCCGGCGATCGTCGAACGCTTTGCCGATGCTGACGAGATTGTGTTGTGCCGCGCGGAAGACGTGTCCGATCGAGTGTGGTTGACTGAAAGAACAGCCGTCGTCCTGATGACGCACAACTATCTCCAGGATCTCGAAATCCTCAAGACGCTCTTGAACACGCCGCTTCGTTATCTCGGCTGTTTAGGTCCGCGGCAGCGCACCGAGCAAATGCTGCTGGAAATAGCCGAGGAGATTGCTTTTCTGAAGCAACTCTACGCTCCCGCCGGTCTCGACATTGGCGCTGACACGCCGATGGAGGTAGCCTTTTCGATAGTTTCCGAAATTAAGGCTGTTGTAGCCGGGCGAGAAGGCGGGCTGTTGCGATTACGCATGGGGCCGATTCACGCGCCCGCGCCGCGTGCTGCGATACGCAGCTTTGAGTCGCTGAAGATGCAATGTGAAGTTGCGGTGGCGTAGTGGAAACTTAGGAGGAACTTGTAGATGAGGGTGTTGACCTTAGTTGCACGTCTCTTGCTCGGCGTGATGTTTCTTGTTTTTGGTTTGAATGGTTTTCTGAATTTCTTGAGTATGGGACCAGCGCCGACCGGTTTGGCCGGACAGTTTATCGGTGCGCTGTTCGTATCTCATTACTACTGGGCGATCGCGGCGCTGCAAGTAGTGGGCGGCGTGCTGCTGATCGTTGGTCGTTACGTGCCGCTGGCGTTGGTGCTGATTGGACCAATCATCGTCAACATTCTGCTGTACCACATTTTCCTGATGCCGGCGGGGATCGTGCTGGCGCTCGTGGCGACGATTCTGTGGTTCATCGTGTTCTACAGTTATCGCCAGTACTTCTCGGGCATCTTCGTGCAACGGGCTTGAGCGTTGGACCAGCTTGGTTCACAACCACGGATCGGAATTGTAGTCCTCGCGGCGGGCGCCTCAACCCGCATGGGCAATGCTGCCACGCCGAAACAACTACTCGTCTACAAAGGACAAACTCTAATTCGCCGCGCTGCGGAGACGGCGCTGGCTTCAGTGTGCGAACCGGTGGTCGTTGTGTTGGGCGCAAACGCGGTTGCGGTTGGGGCTGAAGTTAAGTTGCCGGTGATCGTGACTCGTAATCTCGAGTGGGAAATGGGCATGGGATCTTCGATCCGTGCCGGTTTGGAGGCTGTGCTTGCCGCAGACGCCGGTGTCGACGCGATAGTGGTGCTGCTTTGCGATCAGCCGTTTGTCACTGCTGACCTGATCGACACGTTAATCGAACGCCGTCGTGAAACGGGTAAGACAATTGTGGCCACTGAATATGGCGAAGCGCGTGGTGGCCCGGCGCTTTTCGCGCGTGAGTTGTTCGCGGAGTTGCGTGGTTTGAGCGGTCACGAGGGTGCTCGACAAATTATCCGCAAACATTCGGACGACACTGTTACCGTGCCGTTCGCTGAAGCTGCAATTGATATCGACACACGCGACGACTACCTGGCGCTGTGTGTCGCGAATGAATAAGAGGGAAAGAAATGGAATACAAGACTTTGGGAAATACTGGCCTTTTGGTTTCGACGTTGTGTCTGGGAACGATGACGTTTAGTACCGGAGAGGGAATGTGGCAGGCCATTGGAGATGTCCAGCAAGCCGGCGCGGACGAGTTGATCAAGGCGTCGATTGATGCAGGCATCAACTTCATCGATACCGCAGATGCCTATGCCGATGGATTCAGCGAAAAAACTCTCGGGCAGTCGCTCAAAAACCTCGGCATCGCGCGGACGGACGTTGTGATCGCCACGAAGGTTGCTAGTCGTACTGGACCAGGGCGCAATTCGGTGGGCTCTTCGCGCGGCCACATTCTGGCTGCGATAGATGCAAGCTTGCGGCGTCTTCAGACCGACTACGTCGATCTTTATCAGATCCATGCAAACGATCCGGTTACGCCCGTCGAAGAGACGTTACACGCTTTGGACCTGTTGGTGCGACAGGGCAAGGTTCGCTACATCGGTTGTTCGAACTGGCAGGCGTGGAAGATCGCCAGGTCGCTCGGCATTTCTGAGTTGAAGAATATGGCGCGCTTCGATACGTTGCAGGCTTATTACTCGATAGCGAGCCGCGACCTGGAGCGTGAACTGGTTCCGTTGATGGAGGCGGAGAAGATCGGTCTGCTGGTCTGGAGCCCGCTGGCGGGTGGTCTGCTTTCGGGCAAGTACAACCGCAACAACCAGAAGCCTGAAGATTCGCGCCGTTCGGAGTTTGACTTTCCGCTCGTCGACAAGGAGCGCACGTGGAAAGTGCTTGAAGCGATCGCGCCGATCGCGAAGGCGCATGACTGCAGCGCAGCGCGCGTCGCACTCGCGTGGTTGCTGACGCGGCCGGTAGTGACGTCAGTGATCATCGGCGCCAAGCGTATGGACCAGTTGCAGGACAATCTCGCGGCGGTGGATTTGAAGCTTTCGGACGAGGAGATTCGGACGCTCAACGAAGTCAGCGCCCTTCCGCCGGAGTATCCGGGCTGGATGCTGGACTTCCAAAGCATGGATCGCCTTGGACCAACGACTGAGCCGCGCTTCGAAAAGTATTCAACCGCTCATCAGAGTTAAGTCGTACTGAGGAATTCTGATGCGACACGCTGGATACCACCGACATAGTCGGTGGTCTATCCATACCCTACCTACCCCACGCCGCCCCCCGCAGGTTAATCCCACCGACAAAGTCGGTGGTACGTTCATACCCAACCTAAATCCTAATCTTCACTTTCCAAAAAACTCTTCAAAAGTGCCGTCGACAACTCTCCACACGTACCGGCGTATGCAGACGGCTGCCAAAGCTGATCGATTCTTGCCTCAATCAACCTTTCCGGATACCTCGTGCCCACAAAATATTGACCGTTATTCATCAATAGCAGCGCGCACTCCTCGATACTCATCTTCGGCGTGATGCGTACAATCAAGTGAACATGGTCAGGCAATACGGACGCCTGGTCTAATGCAAACCCGCGTTTCGCCGCAACTCTAATCCAGTAATCCACCAAAGCATGGCCTAGTTTCGAGTCAAACACTCCGCGGCGAAATCTCGTTGCAAAAACCAAATGATGTTTCAAATCGAAGCTAGCATGGGCTACTGACAACATCTTTGGTACAGCGGCCCGAAAGCGAAACACAGGCGGACGCCATCTGTCTGTGTAGCCATGATGATCTGCCTGGCGTTCTAAGTAGATCCTCACCGCCCGGGCAGTTGCGCGGCCGCTGCTTCGCGCGAGGTATCCTCTGGCCCATAGCGGTGGCGCAAGACCCAACTCTTTGCAAATGACTCGCGAAGTCTCTCCTTTTAGCTTCTTCAGAACCGTGGAGATTTGATGATCGGGCTTCAGGCTGAGAAGTAACTGAACGTCTGACGGACGAATCTTAAGACTGAGGCTGTGATAACCATGAAGGGCGTATAAGGTGCTTGGAGTGTTGGCCAAGAGTTGCTTCCTGGTGTTGAGAAACGGGCGTCGACGATGAGTGCGGAAGCAAAGGTGATAGTGAAGTTGGTAAGCCCACGTGAGGTGGGAGTAAGGCGTGAGGAACATGTGGCGAGAATACCGCGAGTTGTTTTCTGCGGGAAGCGCGGAGTAGGTCGGGTATGAAGGACCACCGACTGCGTCGGTGGGATTAACGTCTGAAAGGAGGTGGGGTGTAGGTTGAGTATGAAGGACCACCGACTGCGTCGGTGGGATAGAAGCCGCTTGGATGAGAGGTAGCAACTCAACAACCAAGTTATCTCCAACGTGGCCGCCAATTTAGTTAATGGCCGTCCTCGCCAACCGAGCGCAACGTTTGGTGGTTTTTAGCAACCGTACGCAAGAACCCGTATCCGAATCGTCTTATTCTCCGTGCCGTAAAGGAGAAACGAATCATGCGAGCGACTAAGATGACGCGAAGTGAACCCGATGAGAGAGCTGCGTTCCAATTGCCGATGGATCTCAGCCCGGAAGGGGTGTCGGAGATTTCGGCGACGCTACGACAGGTGTTAGCCGATGTTTTCGCCCTCTATCTCAAGACCAAAAACTTTCATTGGCACCTGAGCGGGCCGCACTTTCGCGACTACCACCTGCTGCTCGACGAACAAGCCGACCAGATTTTCAAGATGACTGACGATATCGCCGAACGGACCCGTAAGATCGGTGGTAATACGATTCATTCCATCGGCGATATCGCGCGTAACCAGCAGCTCAAAGATAACGACGAAGAGTTTGTCTCCGCTCGCGACATGCTCGTGGAACTTTACGGTGATAACCAACAACTGACTCGCTCGCTGCGTGCGGCGCACGAAGTCTGCGACACTCACGGCGACGTCGCCACGACCAGCCTGATCGAAGTCTGGATCGACGAGAGCGAGCGCCGGCAGTGGTTCCTCGGCGAAACAATCCGAGAGTCTTAGCCACAGACTCACACGGACAAACACAGACTAAGCCGATTTGTTTACGTCCGTGTTTGTCCGTGTAGTCCGTGGCTTTTGTAAGCAACATGTGTCGTCTGTAAACTGACGGCGCATGTTGCTGACCATCACGACCACGTACCAACCCGCTACCGATCTCGGTTACCTGCTCCACAAAAACCCGGCGCGGTTGCACACCTTTCCGCTTTCCTTCGGACAGGCACACGTGTTCTATCCGGAAGCAACACCGGATCGTTGCACTGCCGCACTGCTGCTCGACGTCGATCCGATTGGTCTCGTGCGGAATCGCCGTGGCCCGTCTGGAGAAGGCGGCACGTTGGACCAGTATGTCAACGATCGTCCTTACGTCGCGTCGTCATTCTTAAGCGTAGCCATCTCGCGCGTGCTTGCCAGCGCCCTGGGTGGGCGTAGTAAGGACCGCCCCGAGTTGGCTGACACAAAGATCCCGTTGCAGGCAAAACTCTCGGTGCTGCCGTGCCGCGGTGGTGAAAACTTCCTGCGCCGTTTGTTTGAGCCGCTCGGTTATGAAGTTATCGCCGAGCACCATCCGCTCGACGAAGCGTTTCCTGAATGGGGGACGAGTTCGTATTTCACCGTGCAACTAAACGGCGAAGTCCGTTTGCAGGATTTGTTGACGCACATCTACGTGCTGGTTCCCGTGCTCGACAATGAAAAGCATTACTGGGTTGGCGACGACGAGGTCGAGAAATTGCTGCGGCATGGCAGCGGTTGGTTGAGCGCGCATCCGGAGCGGGAAGAGATCACGAGGCGCTATTTGAAGTACCGCCGCGATCTCGCGCGAGATGCACTCGCGCGGCTGACTACTGAAGAAGCACCGGACGTCGACGTGGCGGAAGCGAGACACGACAGCGAAGAAGAGGCCGTCGAGAGAAGTTTGAACTTGAACGAACAGCGGCTCAACACCGTCGTCGCAGCATTAAAGAGTGCGAATGCGAAGCGCGTGGTCGATCTGGGTTGCGGCGAAGGAAAACTGTTGCGCGCGTTGTTTGCGGATCGTTCGTTCGAGGAGATCGTCGGCGTTGACGTTTCGCATCGCTCGTTACAGTTTGCACAGGAGCGTTTGCATTTGGAGCGTCTACCGGATCGACAGCGAGAGCGGCTGCAGTTGATGCACGGATCGTTGATGTATCGCGACCGGCGGTTATCCGGTTTTGACGCCGCCGCGGTGATCGAAGTCATCGAACACCTGGACCAGCCGCGGCTCGCAGCTTTCGAACGGGTGCTTTTCGAGTTTGCGAAGCCGGAGACGATCGTGTTGACGACGCCGAACGTCGAGTACAACGCGCGCTTCGAAAACCTGCCGGCGGGAAAGTTTCGTCATAAGGACCATCGCTTCGAATGGACGCGCGCGGAGTTTCACGCCTGGGCACAAGCGATGGCCGATCGATTTAATTATGCGGTTCGCTTCTTGCCGGTTGGTCCGGAAGACAGCGAACTCGGCGCACCGACGCAGATGGCAGTTTTCAGCCACAAAAAGGCACAAGAGGCACAGACAGCGTGAACACGATCACGATTCCAGAGCTCGCGCTTGTAGTGCTTGTTGGCCCATCGGGCTGCGGCAAGTCGACGTTTGCGCGCAGGCATTTCGCGGCGACTGAAGTGTTGTCGTCAGACTTCTGCCGCGCGCTGGTTTCGGACGACGAGAACAATCAGGCGGCGACAAAAGACGCTTTTGAAGTGCTGCACTTTATCGCCGCGAAGCGACTCGCCGCGGGAAAATTAACCGTCGTCGACGCGACCAACGTGCAGCCTGAAGCGCGTAAGCCGCTGGTGGCGTTGGCGCGCCAGTATCACGTGATCCCGGTGGCGCTGGTCCTGAACTTGCCGGATCGTGTTTGTCAGGATCGAAACAAGCAACGATCCGATCGCAACTTTGGTCCGCATGTGATTCGGCAACAGAGTCAACAACTGCGGCGCTCGCTCCGCAATCTGAAGCGCGAGGGGTTTCGTCACGTTTATGAATTCTCGTCGCCGGCGGAGGTTGACGAGGTTGTAATCGAACGGCAGCCGCTGTGGAACAACCGCAAACACGACCATGGACCATTCGACATCATCGGCGACGTGCATGGCTGTTTTGACGAGCTTCATTCGCTGTTGACTAGACTCGGTTACGAGATCACCGCGAGCAATGGCACTGTGCGTGGGTTTCATCCCGAGGGCCGCAAGGCTGTGTTTCTCGGCGATTTGGTCGATCGTGGACCAAAGGTGCCGGAAGTTTTGAAGCTGGTCATGGGCCTGACTGAATCCGGTGCGGCACTTGCGGTTCCGGGTAATCACGATTCGAAGTTGATGCGCAAACTGCGCGGCCGTGACGTGCAGATCACGCACGGTCTCGCGGAGTCGTTGCAGCAACTCGAGAACGAGCCGGCCGAGTTTAAAGAACACGTCGCTGACTTTATCGACAACCTCGTGAGTCATTACGTATTGGACGAAGGCAAGCTGGTCGTGGCCCATGCCGGTTTGAAGGAGGAACTTCAAGGCCGTGGTTCAGGCAAAGTCAGGGACTTCGCGTTGTACGGCGAAACCACCGGCGAGACTGACGAGTTTGGTTTGCCCGTTCGTTATAACTGGGCCGCCGAGTATCGCGGCAAGGCGATCGTTGTTTATGGCCACACGCCGGTGCCCGAACCGGAATGGTTGAACGGCACGATCTGTGTCGACACGGGCTGCGTGTTTGGCGGCAAGCTGACGGCGTTGAGATATCCCGAGAAAGAGTTGGTCTCGGTGCCTGCGCTGCAAACTTACTATCAGTCTTCCAAGCCGTTCCTGCGCGAAGCGGACCAGGCGCCGGCGCTCACCGCACAACAGGCGTACGACGACGTGCTCGACATTGAAGACGTGTCGGGCAAGCGCATCATCTCCACGCGCCTGCATCGCACGGTCACGATTCGTGAAGAAAACAGCTTTGCGGCGTTGGAGGTGATGAGCCGGTTTGCGGCCGACACGAAGTGGTTGATCTACTTGCCGCCGACGATGTCGCCATCGGAGACCAGTCGTGAAGGAGACTTGTTGGAGCATCCCGCGGAGGCGTTTGCTTACTTTCGGAATACTGGCGTCGCGAGAGTTGTTTGCGAAGAGAAGCACATGGGATCGCGCGCGGTGGTGATCGTTTGCCGCGATCGCGAAGCGGCGCGAAAGCGCTTCGGTGTGGTCGAAGACACTGCGGGCATCTGTTACACGCGAACCGGACGCAGGTTTTTTGAAGATCGCGCTTTGGAGACGGAGTTTATCGCGCGTCTTCAGACGGCGCTCGCGAGCGCGCGGATCTGGGAAGAGTTTGAGACGGATTGGGTTTGTCTCGATTGTGAGTTGATGCCGTGGTCGGCGAAGGCGCAGGAGTTGGTGCGGAAGCAATATGCGGCGGTGGGTGCTGCGGCTCGTGCATCGCTTGTGGAGGTCGTCGGGGCGTTGAATGCGGCAGCGCAAAACAATTCCGAGATCGCGCCCTTGCTCGATCGCTATCGACAACGGCAAACTGCGGCGGCAAAGTACCGGGACGCGTATCGGCGGTATTGTTGGCCCGTGCAGTCGCTCGACGATCTGAAACTTGCGCCTTTTCATCTGTTGGCTACCGAAGGTAGAGTGCACACGGATCGCGATCACGTCTGGCACATGCAAACGCTGAAGAAAGTTTGCGACGCTGATGAACGGCTGCTGCTCGCGACGTCTTACCTCGTGGTTGACGTTACTGATCCAGCGAGCGAACAAGCGGGGATCGGGTGGTGGGAAGAATTGACTGGCCGCGGCGGCGAAGGCATGGTCGTCAAGCCTTTCGATTTCATCACGCGCAACGTGCGTGGTCTGGTGCAGCCGGCGGTGAAGTGCAGAGGCAAGGAGTATCTGCGCATCATCTATGGACCAGAGTATGCGCTGCCCGAAAACCTCGATCGTTTGCGGGCGCGTGGATTGTCGACGAAACGTTCGCTGGCGTTACGCGAGTTTGCACTCGGAATTGAAGGGCTTGAAAGATTTGTGCGTCACGAACCCCTGCGACGCGTTCACGAGTGTGTGTTTGGTGTACTGGCGTTGGAAAGCGAGCCGGTTGATCCGCGGCTGTAAGAAACAACGATTTCTCACGCAAAGGCGCAAAAGCGCAAAGAAAAATATAAGGAGCCCCAATGAAGATCGGTCTGCTTGTTGTTCTCCTGGTAGCAGTGCCTCTCGTTGCATCTGCGCAAACTGAGTTGACGGTCACGGCCGTGAACAAACTGAACCTCGCGCGGCAGAGCGAAACGATTGAACTGACCACGAAAGATCTCGCGCTGCTCGTTGAAAAGGATCTGACGAAGCTACACGTGCGCGACAGCGCGGGCAGGGAAGTGTTGGCCCAGTCTGTCGACACGGACTACGACGAGTACCACAAGCCGGACATCCTCATCTTCCAGGCCGACTTCAAACCAAATGAGACAAAGCGGTTCACAGTCGTTGCCGGTGAGAAGCGCGTGTACAAGAAAGAAGACTTTCGTGCTTACGGCCGTTTCGTTCGTGAGCGCTTCGACGACTTCGCTTGGGAGAACGATCGCATCGCTCATCGCACTTACGGCAGAGCGTTGATCTTTTGGAAAGGTGAGCCACTGACCAGCAGCGCGATCGACATCTGGTCGAAACGCACGCCGAAGATGGTGCTTAACGATTGGTACATGGTCGACAACTACCATGCCGATCATGGCGAGGGCGCTGATGTGTATTCCGCGGGGCCGACGCGCGGTTGCGGTGGCAGCGGTATCTGGGCCAGCGAGCAACTCTTTATTCCCACAAACTTTATCGACTCCCGCGTGCTCGCGAATGGCCCGATCCGCGTGATGTTTGAGCTCGTTTACCCGTCCTTTCATCTGCCAAGTACCCAGGTGACGCCGGTTTTACGCGTTTCACTGGATGGAGGCAGCCAGTTGAACCGTTTTGAGGCCTTTTACCGCAGCGAAACCAGTGATCCGCTCGTCGTAGCGATTGGCTTGAAGAAAGTAAAAGACGCTGTGAAGGACTTCAACGCGGAGCAGGGACGGCTCACGGTTTGGGAGCCGATGGCCCAAAACCTCGGCATGCAGGGGCTCGCGATCGTCGTGAATCCGCGCGACGTCGACACGTCCACCGAAGACAAACTGAACCATCTCCTGGTGCTGAAACCGACGAGGAACACGATGCCCGTTACTTATTGGACGGGTTTCGCGTGGGATCGCGCGGGGAAGATTACATCGGCACGCGAGTGGAACAAGTACGTTGACGAGTTTTCCGAAGCGCGCCGTTCGCCGATTGAGATCAGTGTGAAGTGAAGAAGGAGTCGAATGATTAGAGCCGCAGTTTTGGTTGCGTTGAGTCTGTTTGTGTTGCAGGGAGAGCCGTCGAAGGAAGTGCGCACGAAGTTGTTCAAACAAGTGCTCGCCGACGATGCTGAGTTGCGCGAGTGTCTCAAGGAACAGGAAGGCGGCGCCGCTGCGGCGCAAGAGAACATGACGGTTGAGGAACTCGATCTCAATCGCGATGGCGTCAAAGAATATGAGGTCCAACTGTCGGGCATGTGCTCGTGTGGCGCACAGAACTGCACGATCTATCTTTACCGCGCTAACGGGCAAGGCTTCGAATCGATTCTCGACGGTGCGTCCGGTTTAGGCATCGAGTTGCGCCGGACAGCGAACAATGGCTACACCGATCTACAGATCAACGCACACGACACGGCCGCGACCGAATCACGCACGGTTTATAAGTTTGACGGCAAGCAGTATCGCGAAGCGCAGACCACGATCGTTCATCTCGAAACGGGCGAGAGCAAACCAGCCTGGCGGCGCGTGCAGTTCAAACGCGGCAGTTCGTCGGCGACAGTACAGGGCAAAGTTTCGATCGCACTGCCCGATCAATATCTGCTTGGCGCGAGTGCGGGTCAGGTGATGAGTGTACATCTCACCTCACCACAGAAGTCCGTCAGGTTTCTCGTGATGAGTCCCAAGTCTACGAGCCTCATCGCCGACAACGCCCGAACCTGGACCGGCACCCTCCCCGAGACCGGCGACTACCACATCATCGTCGACGGCGACGAGCGCGGCGGCACCTACTCCATGACCATTACCATCAAATAGAACCATCCACAGATTACGCCGATATCTGTGAAATCTGTGGATGGCTTTATTGACCGCAATGAACGTTTGGCAAATATAATGCGGCGTCTCGGAATTTGTGAGGAGAAAAGTAGAGGGATCGATAAGGTGATTCAAGCAGGTAGGGAGTGGAGCAGAATCGACTCAATCGATCTCCTGCGCGGCATCGTGATGGTGATCATGATGTTGGACCATACGAGGGACTTTGTTCATAACGCGGCACAGGCTTTCGATCCTACCGATCTCTCACGAACCAATGTTGCACTCTTCATAACGCGCTGGGTGACGCATTTCTGTGCGCCGGTGTTCGTGTTTCTCGCGGGCACTGGCGCTTACTTGCAACTTGCGCGCGGGAAGAGCAAAGCGGATCTGTCGCGGTTTCTGGTTACACGCGGAATCTGGTTGATTGTGCTCGAACTGACGCTGGTAAGACTGGGGATTACGTTCAGTTTCGACGTGCGGATGTTCGGGTTTCTGCAAGTGATTTGGGTCATCGGCGTGTCGATGATCGTGCTGGCAGCATTGATTCACCTGCCGCTGAAGATTGTCGGCGGCTTTGGTTTGGCGATGATCGCCTTGCACAACCTTCTCGATGGCTTTCGCGTGACGAGTTGGCGTGGACCAGGCACACCGACGCCGGATTTTGGCGAGCGAATCTGGATCGTGTTGCACCAGGCATTTGAAGCGTTTCCGATTGTGTCGTTTCCGAGTCCGGTCGTGATCGTGGTCTACCCGCTCGTGCCGTGGATTGGTGTGATGGCTGCCGGATATGCGTTCGGCAGGCTTTACGAGTTGGACGCTCAACGCCGCCGGCGTTTGCTTTTAATCATCGGCGGCGCCGCAACCGCGCTCTTCATCATCCTGCGGGCGATTAATCTGTACGGAGATCCTTCTGAATGGGCGACGCAGAAAAATGCGCTCTACACTTTTCTGTCATTTATCAACACGACGAAGTATCCGCCGTCGCTGTTGTTTCTGTTGATGACTCTCGGGCCATCCATTCTCGCCTTGGCTGTTTTCGAAAGCGGAACGGGCCGAGGCTGGCTGCGCGAGTTATTCGTGACGTTTGGACGAGTACCGCTCTTCTTCTATCTGCTCCAATGGCCCGCCGCGCACATCATTTCGATAGCTCTGCACCTCGCTTTCGGCAAACCGACAGCGTGGTTGTTTCAAACGCCAATCAGTTGGACCGGCGCGCAGCCCAACATGGGTTTCAATCTCGGGGTGGTCTACGTCTGTTGGATTGGCGGCGTGCTGTTGCTGTATCCGCTTTGTAAGTGGTTTGCCGGTTTGAAGCAGCGGCGAAAAGACTGGTGGCTGTCGTACTTATGAGCCACAGACGAACACGGACTAACACGAATCAGAAAAGTCCTTCAGCTCGCGAAACAGGCGCGCGAGATCGGCGGCCTGGTAGTTTGCGTTCAGGCCGCTGGGGTTTGGAAGGACCCAAAGTATGGTGTCGCCGATCGTCTCGTTTTGCCGGCCGATAGAGGCTTTTGGTTGGTTGAACGCCGTGCGATAAGCGCCCATGCCCAGTACCGCAAGCACGCGCGGTTTATAGCGCAGCACCTTTGCTCGCAACTGCTCGCCTCCTGTGATGATCTCCTCGCGCGCCAGTTGGTCCGCGGTCGCGGTCGTTCGCATGACAACATTAGTGATGCCGTAACCGTTCTTCAGTAGTTCGCGTTCGTCAAACGGCGACAAGATCCGATCGGTAAAGCCACCGGCGTGAAGCGCGGGCCAGAAACGGTTGCCGGGACGCGCGAAGTGATGGCCCACCGCGGCCGTGTAAAGCCCGGGATTGATGCCGCAAAAAAGCACGCGCAGATTCGGAGCGATCACGTCGCGCACCGTTTTCTCGGTCGCGGCGAGCAGTTGCTCCCTGGTAGGTTTCCACGGTTTGGTCACGTGAGGCTAATAGACGTCGAAGTGAGTTTTGCGCGTGGTGCTTTGCTTGGCCACGCGATCGATGATGGAAACTTGCAGCATGTAACGGCCGGGTAACAGCTCGGCCATCGGAATCTCGGCAGCGTAAGGAAGACGCGTCAGATCCGCCACTCCTTCAGTATTGATCTTGCGCACCGCCGTTGTGATCACTGGTTGATCGTCCCGCAATACCTGCACTTGCACCGCCACATCCGGTTTCTGATCCGCCGGCGCCGGCGCCATGTTGTAAGCAAAGAACAGAAATCGCAACGTGGAGTCGCGCTTGAAGCGATGACTCGCACTCAACGCGACCGGACTGGCGTCGCCAGTGTCGGAAACGTTGGCTAAGGTTTGTCCTCGTTCACCCAAAAGCAAACTGCTGATGGTCAACTGTTTTTTCGTGAGATCGGGAATTTCGATCCACGCGTGAGCGCTGCCGACGCGCCCGCTCTTCTCGTCGCGCGCGGCGGCGCGCACGTTGTACAGCCCGGGCGGCAACTTCGCCGGATAATTAAAGATGATGTCGCTGCTGTAATTTTTGGTCGCTTCCAGTGATGGAGCGGTGGTTGTAATGCGCTCCATGAAACTGTCCTTCGCGTTACCCTTCTCGTCGTAGTAAACGCCGCTGAGATCGACGATCGCCTGAATCTTTCCATCCGGTTGCTCGCCGAAGGAAAGAAACTCGCCGGGAAGATTGATCGAAGTCGAGAGCGTCGATCCTTTTTCGGGAATGTCGTAATAGTCGACGCTCATCAGAATCGGTAAGGCGCGTTCGGGATACGCGGCCGTGATTGCTTCACGCAGTTTTGCCGCTGCGGGCTTCGCGGGCGGAGTCTGTTCGGGCTTCTTTTTGGACGCGGCCGTGTCTTCCGGTGGATCGACATCGAAGAAACCTTTACGAACTCTGACGGTGAGATCTGGACGGTCCACGAGTTTCACTTCCAGTTGCCGAAATCGGCCGGACGTTGCGGTGTCAGGTTTCCACGCCAGCAGATAGTAGGATGAGGTTTCCTTGATCGCCGGAGCGAGTCCCTTTAGGAGATCGTTAGTGTTGAAGAGCGCTTTGCCGCCAGTATCGGCGGCGAGTGCATTTAACGGGTCTTGCGTCGCTGACAATTCACCGAAGGTTGAAGTTGAAGCGGCGAGCTGGCCACCGGGATCGAAAGACGCCTCAGTGCTCGCGTCTTGTAATGAAGCGACGAGACCGCGAGTATCCATCGAATAGATCACTACTCCGCTTTTGGCGGCCGCGTTAGTAACATTTCGGAGCTTGGTTATTAAGGTACTGCGCCGCCCCTCGATCAGAAAACCGCCCGAAAGAAAGAACACGAGCTTACGTCCGGGAAGGTTTCGCGCCGAGCGCACGAGAGATTCCAGGCCGCTGAGCGTATTGGAGTTCACTCGCTCGGCCTGGCTTTGTATCGACGACGCCCGGCCACGAACGATCTGTCCGGCGGTTTCGCGGTTCAGTCCGGGATTCTGGCGAATCGTCTCGGTGACGAAGTAATCAAAGATGCCGCGGTCGCCGCGCTCGATGAGCATCGCCTGGTATTCGCTCATCGGGGGCCGCTCAATGTCGCGCACCGAATAATTTCCTGGCGTGACACGCTCGAGCGCCTTGTGTAGCACCATGCGATCGTTGGTCAGTTGCTGGAGAAAACCAATCTGGCCGGTGGCGGAAGCAATTGCCGCCTGATCGTTTTGGCCCATCTGCTTGTCGAGGAAGGCGTTGATCACCTTTCTGGCAGCGACGATGCCCTCCAGGTTCATGTGAAAGTCGTCGATATAGAAAAAGACGATGCGGCCGCGATCGAGCGGCGCAGGACGTTTTATGTTAACTGTCGTCGCGCCCCGAGCCGCGGCAAGTTGCGATTCTTCGTCGCTCCCGGCGGTGATTTGTTCGAACGCTTGAATAGGCCGGGGCTTGCCGTCAATGCGCAGTTCGAAATTTTCTTTAGTCAGACCGTTAACAAAGCGACCCTGTTTGTCGAGAACCATCACATCGGTCTGGACGAGTTCGGTGTAAACGCGTACAACTTCATCCTGTGATCTTGGCGGCGGTGTTTGCGTAGTCTGTGCTGCGGCGTTCGAGACCACAAACAACAAAAGACACACACCGAGCGTGAATCTGGCGACACGGCGACCTGGGAGGTTGAAACGCATAGGCAAGCAGGATTCCGACGTACCGGGGAGAACGCAGGGGTGTAACTATATTATGAGAAGCAAAAAAAATCGATGAGCACGGGAATCACCGTACAACTCGACCGCGTCAGAAAGAGCTTCGGCGACTTCACCGCGGTCAAGGAATTGAGCCTGACGGTGCGTGCCGGACGCGTGTTTGGACTGCTCGGGCCGAACGGCGCCGGCAAGACCACGACGATCCGCATGATCGTCAACATCACCGCTCCAGACTCCGGCACGATCGAGCTCTTCGGCGGCAAGATCAATTCGGCACTCCAGGATCGCATCGGCTACTTACCCGAGGAACGCGGCCTTTATCGCCGCATGAAGATCGTCGATCAACTGCGGTTCTTTGCGGAGCTCAAAAATATGCGCGGCAAGATCGTCGAAACGAAGATCGACGAATGGCTCGCACGCGTGAAACTTTCGGAGTGGAAGTACAAACGCTCGATGGAACTGTCGAAAGGGATGCAGCAGAAGATCCAGTTCCTCACGGCCGTGTTGCACGATCCCGATCTGCTGATTCTCGACGAGCCATTTTCCGGTCTCGATCCGATCAACGTCGAACTGATGAAAAGTATCGTGCTCGACCTCAAACGCGCCGGGAAGACGATCATCTTCTCCACACACCAGATGGAAGTCGCCGAGAAGATTTGCGACGACATCTGTCTGCTGAATCGTTCGGAGAAAGTTTTTGAAGGCAGCTTGCGCGAGATCAAGAGCAGCTTTGGGCGCAACTCGGTTGCCATTCGATGTGAAGGCGGCGACGGTGTTTTGGACGATCCCGCGCTCATCAGCAAACTCGTGCGCCACGCTGACGAAGCGCAGGCGCTACTCGCGCAGGGCGCCGATGCACAGGTTTTGTTGCGGCGGCTAATCGACTCCGGCGCCACGATCGGGAAGTTTGAAATGGTCGAACCGAGCTTAAACGACATCTTCATTACCAAGGTCACCGAACACGCATGACAAAGTTTCTCGCCATACTCAAACGTGAATACATTCAACGCGTCCGCGCCAAGATGTTTATTCTGTCGACGATTTTGTTACCGGCCGTGATGTCGTTGTTCGGCATCGTACCGGCTTTAGTTTTGAGCATCGACGCGGGTGGTCCGATGCGAGTTGCGGTGGTGGACCAGACCGGCAAAGTCTACGCGCGTCTCGAAGAAGCGTTGGTTGGTGAGGACCCGCCCCCGGACCAGGCAGATCAACTGCGTCTTCGGCCGGAATTAACCGGACGTAACTATATCCTGGAGCAAGTTGTCGCGGTTGGCCCGGACGCAGCCCAACAACGAGCTCAACTGGATGCGCGTTTGCAAAACAAGGAGATCGACGGCTACGTGATCATCCCGCCTGATTTTCTCCAGCACGGCAAGGCGGAGTTTTTCAACAACAATCCGGGCGATATTCTCAGTAACAGCGGGTTGCAGCGGGCATTGAATCGCGCAGTTCGGGAACAGCGATTAATTGATGCGAACGTCGATTCCGCGACGCGGCAGGGTTTGTTTCAACCGGTGAGATTGCAGTCAGTGAAGATTGGCGCCGCGGGTGAAGAACGTAATGCTGGTGAGAGTTTCGTCCTGGTATTTGGCGTCGGCTTCGTCATGTACATCGCGATACTGATGTACGGTCAAATCATTCTTGGCGCGGTGATTGAAGAGAAAGAGACGCGCATCGCGGAGATCCTGTTTTCGTCAGTGAAGCCGTTTACATTGATGATGGGTAAGCTGGTGGGTGTTTCGCTGGTGGCGTTGACGCAGCTTGCGATCTGGGGCCTCGCATTCGGGGCGTTTGCGCTATATGGAGTGAACCTGCTTGCGTCGCGAGGATTGAAAATCAGTATTCCCGGCGTTCCATTCGTTTACTACGTTTACTTTGCGCTCTTCTTTCTACTTGGTTACTTCCTCTACTCGACGATTTATGCGCTTGTCGGTTCGATGGTGACAACGCCACAGGAAGGCGGTCAGTTGGCGATGCCGATCATCCTGATACTCGTCGCGAGCTTTTATCTATTTCTGCCGGTCAGCCGCAGTCCTGATTCTTCGTTCTCGTTTTGGGTGTCGATGAGTCCGTTCTCGGCGCCGGTCGCGATGCCCGTGCGCATCGTCACGCAGACACCACCGTTCTGGCAGATCGCGTTGTCGTTGCTGATTGGGTTTGGGACTGTGGTTGCGGTCATGTGGATCGCTTCGCGGATCTATCGTGTGGGCATGCTGATGTACGGCAAGCGCGCGTCGATACCGGAAGCGTTGCGTTGGGCGCGGCAGGCTTGAGTTAGGGTTGCTGGTCGGGATCGAATCTGATTACCGCGTGCAGCAGCACGTTCGCGCCGTTGATGATATCAGCCGGCTGCGAAAACTCGCGTGGCGAGTGACTGATGCCGCCGACGCTTGGAATGAAGATCATGCCGACCGCACCGAGCCGGGCCATATCCTGGGCGTCGTGACCCGCGCCTGAAGGCATCAGCTTCGTTGTGAGGCTGAGGCTGCGCGCTGCTTCGGTGATGTGCGAGCGCATGAACTGATTCGTCGGCGCTGGAGTGTTGACGTTGATCTCTTTGAAGTCAAACTTCGTGTTGCTGTCTTTAGCGATCTGTTGTGCCTCGGCGTAGATCTTGTCGTAAAGCAGCTTGATCTTTGCGGCGTCCAGATCGCGCAGTTCCAAACTGAGCACCACCTTGCCGGGAATCACGTTTGGCGCACCGGGCAACGCGTTGATTCTTCCGACGGTTCCCACTTGTCTGCCGGGAATGCTCGTCACGATCCGGTTTACCGCCTGGATAAACTTTGCCGCTGCGAGTAGCGCATCCTGACGATTGTTCATCGCGGTCGTGCCTGCGTGATTGGCGAAGCCTTCGATCGTGACGTCCCACCAGTTGATACCGACGATGCCTTCGACAACACCGATGTTGATCTTCTCGGTGTCGAGGATGTTGCCTTGTTCGATGTGAAGCTCGAGATACGCACCGATGCGTTCACGTTTTACCTCGCTCAATTTGGCCGGATCGCCGCCGATAAACTTGATGCCTTCGCGAATCGTCTTGCCGCTGCGGCTTACGAGATCGAGTTCTTTTTCGGTCAACTCACCATTCATCGCGCGGCTGCCGATTAGGCCGCCTTCCTCGTTTTGGAAGATGACGACTTCGAGCGGGTGTCGCAGCGTTATCTTGTTTTCGGCGAGTGTTTGGGCGACTTCAATCGCGCCCATCGAGCCGACTACTCCGTCGTAGTTGCCGCCTTCGGGAACGGTGTCGATGTGTGAACCGATGAGCAACGGCGGCAGTTTGTTAACACTGCCGGGTCTGCGTCCGATGATATTGCCCGCCGCGTCGATCGTGACGTCGAGCTGCGCGTCCTTCATCAATCCCAGCACGTATTCACGGCCCTGCTTGTCGGCGTCGCTGTAAGCGACACGGCTCACGCCGCCCTGGGGATTCGTGCCAAACTCGCCCAACCCTTTGATGTGTTCATTGAGGCGCTGGCCGTTGATGCGCAGTTGTGGTTGGGAAGGGAAGCGAAGAAGCGGCAGGGCGCCGAGGCTTAGTGCGAGACCGTAGGTGAATTCGCGGCGGTTGATCTGCATGGTTTTTCTTGAGACGCTCCGGGACCAGGAGTAGAATCACGCCGTTCCAGTATCCCTTATCCTTTCCTGAACAAGGAGATCAAAATGAAACGGCTGATCTGTTTCTTCACCTTGACCGCTGGTCTCGTTATCAGTTCGCTGTTGTTTGTCACGCCGCGAGCTTCGGCCATCACTTACGGATTCGTTGATTCGAACAATCAGTTTCGCAATACAGGCGCTTTTATCATCAAGTCGCCGACGACGGGCGAGATCTTTCCCATCTGCTCCGGCACGCTGATCACTCCAAACGTTTTTCTTACCGCGAGCCATTGCACGTTGTTCTTCACGCAGGATCTCGCGCCGCAGGGGTTCGTGGCGTATGTCAGTCTTGACTCGTCGCTACCGTTTGGCGCGCTGACGAGCAACAAGACCAACCTGCTCCCGGTAAAGCACGTTGTCAGCAACCCGAATTTCAACCAGAGCCAGAGTGATTCCGGGGACATCGCGGTGCTGATACTCGAGAAGAACGTTCGCGGAGTAACCCCGGCGACGCTGCCTGCGTGTGGGTTGTTGGACCAACTGGCTGTGCAAAACGGATTGAAGAACGCCGTGTTTACGAATGCTGGTTTTGGACTTCAGAACCGGGTGGTTGGTGGTGGGGTGCCGTTCTTTCAGGACGTGAACCCGGTGCCGCGGATGTTTTCGTTCTCGAGTTTTAACTCATTGAATGGCGGCTATCTGCGGCTATCGCAAAACCCGGCGACTGGAAATGGCGGCGCCTGTTTCGGCGACTCCGGTGGACCAAACTTCCTGACCGTCAACGGCCAGCAACTGATCGTCTCGATCACCATCACCGGCGACTCCGTCTGTCGCTCAACAAACGTCGTCTACCGTCTCGACATCCCCTCATCTCAAGGTTTCCTTGCCGCCGTCAACGCCGCCTTCGGCACCTCAATCCCGGTTTCCTGTTAGGAAACACCATCCACAGATTACGCCGATGCTGGTCCGAGTAATCTGTGCCATCTGTGGATGGATTTAAGTTACTTGATCTCATCCCAAATCAGCGTGTGTTTGGTTTCGCGGAGGAGGAGGGAGCCGATGATGAAGGTGAGGGAGGCGATGATGATGGGGTAGTAGAGGCCGGCGTAGATGTTGCCGGTGTCGGCGACCACGTAGAGGCCGATGACGGGGAGGAGGCCGCCGAAGATGCCGTTGCCGATGTGGTAGGGCAACGATAAAGAGGTGTAGCGGATCTTTGCCGGGAAGGCCTCGACCAGGTAGGCGGCGATTGGACCATAGACCATCGTCACGAAGAAGACCTGGATAAACACGAGCAGGATCAGTTTCCACGCGGTTGGCGAACTGAGCAAAGTGCCGAGGTCTGTGTAAGGCAGCACTTCCTTCGCAGATTCCAGCACGCCGTTGACCTCGGTTTGTGGCGTCAGGGTTTTCGCGCCCGTGACCGGATGCGGTTTTGAAGTTGTAGTCACAACGTTCGAACCAGCCGCACGTTGCATCGCGTGATAGATCGGCAGGTAAGAAACTGCCGCCAGCAAGCAGCCGAGCATCATGATCCACTTGCGCCCGATGCGATCCGACAACGCACCCATGACCACAAACAACGGCATCGCCAGCAACAGCGCAACCGCCACGATGTACTGCGCCGAACGCCCGTTTACCTTCAACACCGTCTGTAAATAAAAGAGCGCGTAAAACTGTCCCGTGTACCACACCACACCCTGACCCGCCGTCGCGCCAAACAGTGAAATCAACACGCGCTTCAGGTTTTCCCACTTCGTGAACGCCTCAACGAGCGGCCGGCTCGAAGTCATCCCTGCACTCTTGATCTGAGTGAAGATCGGCGATTCCTTCATCCGTAATCGAATGTAAAGCGACACCCCGACAAGAAAGATCGAGATGATGAACGGTATGCGCCAGCCCCACGCGCTGAACGCCGCGGCCGTCATTGAGTTTTGGACCACGATGCCGACCACCAGCGAGACGAACAGCCCGAGCGTTGCCGTGATCTGAATAAAACTGGTGTAAAAACCACGCCGCGCATCGGGCACGTGCTCGGCGACGTACACCGCCGCGCCGCCATATTCACCACCAAGCGCGAGTCCCTGAAGCACGCGAATCACGAGCAAGATAATTGGCGCGAAGATTCCGATAGTCGCGTAGGTCGGCAGGAAACCGATCGCCGCAGTCGCGCCGCCCATCACCAGCAATGTGACAAGAAACGCGTACTTGCGTCCGACAAGATCGCCGATGCGTCCAAAGAAGAGCGCGCCAAACGGACGCACTATAAAGCCGACCGCGAACGTCGACAGGTAAGCGATCAGCGCGAGTGTGTCGTTGCCTTCAGGGTAGAACAGCGGCGAGATCGTAACGGCGAGACTGCCGAAGATGTAGAAGTCGTACCACTCGATCATGGTACCGACTGCCGATGCGGTGATTACTTGCCAGATTTTGTAGTCGTGAACCTGATTTGTGGCCGGCATCTTTATTGGGATGCGGCCGGCAGAATTGCCAGGTCGGCTCGCAACGGACCGAGTTGAGTTGCACACGCGACACGCAGTGGCAGCCGGCGTTTGTCGTCGCTGATCCACATGCGTAGTTGATACTTGTCCGGCTCAGGATCGTCGGTGGTTATGGTTAGAGCAATTGCCGGAATTGTTTGACTTCCCAACTGAATCGCCTCGCGCTTTTGCGAAGTGACAAAGATCGTCTTCGGTTGGTTTTCAACCAGCATCGAGGTCACGCTTTTTCGCGTTGGCATCAGGTTGAAAGTCCGCACGGCGTAGAAGAACGAAAGATAGTCGTGGGTGCCAACCGGAATCTCGATGCGCAGACCTTGATCGGTGCTTGCGACGCCGTTGTCCTGACCGATCAGCAACGTTTGATTCAAACGGCGCCGCCCTTCGATCAGGTTCATCACCGTGCGAAACGGCAGCAAGGCTTTTGGGTCGACGTACGAATCGATCTGATCTCGCGCGACGAAAACCTGCGCCAACGCGTTTGTGGTATGCGCATTCACGCTCAAGTAAATGCCGTCGCGATCGAAATAGCGCTGGCGTCCTTTTACTTGAAACGTCGCGATACCGACCGGCGTCGGGCTTGGTCCAACGAAGATCTGGTAGTTGAGTTGTTCGCCGACCTTGAACGGCAGGTCGTCATCAGTCGCCGCCGGCGCAACGGTGGACGCTGGGGTCGCTGCCGGAATCGGACCGGGACGCACTGAAATCTGTGGCGTTGGCGTCGCTACCGGCTTGGGAAGGACGATCTCCGAAGCTGCAAGCTCCGCGCGCAGATCACCGTCGCGGATTTCCGCGGTGATCAGAACCGGAACGTGACGCTCGTCTTCGCTGAAGTAGACCTTCACGTTTCGCAGAGGCGAGTTGCTGACGCGTACTTTAGTGACGATCGTGCTGAAAGATCCGACGTTGGTGTTGACCGATTCCCGCCCGGTAACTCGCAACTCGACATTGTATTCGGCGCCTTCGCCGCGTACTGAAAAACTGTAAGTACCACCGGCTTCGAGTGGCAGTGCGCGCGCGCGATAAAACGCGGACAACAGATCGTAAGTACCCGGAAAACCTCTTTGTTTCGGCGGAATCGCTTCGGTGCCTGCCGGCTGGTTCAGTTCGCGAGCTGATTCGTCAGTCTTCGCTGCGTCGCGTACTTTTTCCTCCGAGCGAAAGGGAAGCCCGGTTAACGGGTCGATGTAGCTGGTGTAGTCGTTGTTGATTGCCAACAGGGCGACATTGACTACGTCCATCGTCTGAACGTGAGCTTGAAGCTGGATCGCGTCGCGCTCGAAGTGCGTGCCGCGCGAGACAATATGAAATTCAGCGTGGGCCGCACTGGGAAAGCTCGAGTACGAAACGTTGTAGGTCAGCCGTTCGCCGATCAGATAAGGCGCGCGCGAAAACTGGTGCGCACTGCCGCCGTTTTGTGCAAAAACCGGAGCAATCAGCGCGAGTAAGAGGAATGTAAGAGTAAAGATGAACGGGGGTTTCAAGCTGAGATTCACCGTCGCATGATAGTTTCAAATCAAAAACAGGGCAAATAGGTTCATTATTGATTGCACAGAGAGACCAACTGCACGTTTTACACGCTAGCTGTTTTCGCGAGTTCCGCTCATTGCCTCGCCTGGGCGCGCTCCATTTCGGCGGCGATTTCACGAGCCGCTGCGACCGGATCGGCTGCCGCGGTGATTGGACGCCCGACGACGAGGTAATCAGCGCCCGCTTTCAACGCCGTTTCCGGTGTGGACACTCTTCGCTGATCGTCGGTGCCTGCATCCTTACCGGCCGGACGTATTCCGGGTGTAACGATAAGAAACTCCCGCTTCGCGACGCTCGCTCGAATCCGTGCCGCCTCCTGAGGTGAAGCAACCACGCCGTCGACGCCGGATTGTTCCGCCAGTTTCACCAGCCGCAACACCGATTCTTCCGGACTGGAGTTAATTCCGATTTGCGAAAGCGCCGCTGCGTCCATACTCGTGAGCACGCTCACAGCCAACACTGCCGGGCGAGTCGTTCGCTCGCGCTCGGCGACTTCCGTAACTGCTTCAACCGCGCGCTGCATCATTTCAGCGCCGCCACTCGCGTGCAGGGTGAACAGCGAAACTCCGAGTTGCGCCGCTGAACGCGCCGACCCGGCAACCTGATGGGGAATGTCGTGAAATTTCAGATCGAGAAACACTTTTGCGCCTGACGCGACCACGTCTTTCACAATCTGCGGTCCCGCGAGGGTAAACAGTTGCGATCCGATCTTGAACATGCCGGCCACATCGCGAAGCTGGTTCACGAGGCCGAGCGCTTGAGTCGGTGTGTCGACGTCAAGCGCGACTATCAGTTTGTCCAACTAGTTGCTCCTTTCTTCCGCGCGGCAACCGACGGCCGCGTCAAGGTTTGTTAATCCCTCTCGATTCAGGATTTGTTGTAGTCCTTTGTTGATTTCACGGGCAATGGACGGCCCGCTATAGATAAAGCCAGTGTATAACTGAACAAGACTCGCACCGGCGCTGATCTTTTCCCACGCGTCCTCGGCCGTGAAGATTCCACCGACACCAATTATCGGAACGCGCCCGTTAGTTAACCGGTAAAGATCCGTAATCATCCGTGTGGATCTTTCCCTCAAGGGCGCACCGCTTAGCCCCCCTTCGCCAATCTTAGTCACGCTGTCCCTGTCGGTTCGCAAGTGGTCGCGCGCGATCGTGGTGTTCGTGGCGATGATGCCGTCGATTCCCAAGCGAACAACGACGTCAACAATCAGCTCCAGATCTTCACTCGTCAAGTCGGGCGAGAGTTTCACCAGCAAAGGCATCGGCTGCGAACGCTGATGCGCTTGCTGCAACGCGCGATTACGTTCCTGCAACGCACTCAACAACGCCGCTAACTGCTCCGATTGCTGTAGCTGACGCAACTGCGGCGTGTTTGGCGAACTGACATTCACCGCAACGTAATCGGCTAAGTCGTAAACCAGTTCGAAACTCGCCAGGTAATCTTCAGTCGCTTGTTCGAGCGGCGTGATCTTGCTCTTGCCGATGCTCACGCCGAGTACGCAGCGAAGCCGCTCGCCAGCGACGCGTTTCGCGAATGCAGCCGCGCCTGAATTGTTGAAGCCGGCGCGATTGATCAGTGCTTTGTCTTCAGGCAAGCGGAACAAACGCGGCCGCGGGTTTCCCGGCTGAGGATGAAACGTTACTGTGCCCGCTTCTATAAACCCGAAACCCAGCGCGGCTAGGGCAGGAAGTGCAACGCCGTCTTTATCGAAACCGGCCGCTAGTCCAACAGCATTGGGAAAGGAGATGCCGAACCGATTAACAGGAGCGGATTGAAATGCATAATGCTGCGCGACAAAGTCGTTGATTAATTTCGGTCGTAGCAACGAAAGAGAATGCAGCGCCAATTCGTGAGCGGTCTCAGGCGGGAGACTGAAAAGTAGCCGGCGCACCAGTGAGCGATAGACCATGCTTTGTCTCTTTGTACTTGGTGCTTGGCGCTTTGTCAAAGTGCAACTTGTATCACTAAAAACTTCTTGATAGTATCCGCGCACATGGACTTCATCGAGAAGGCTCGCATCATGGATGGCCCGCGCATCAATCGCGCGTTGGCTCGTCTGTCGTCCGAAGTGGTCGAAGAAAACCACGGCGCGGGCGACCTGTTTCTCGTCGGCATTCGCCGCCGCGGCGTGCCGCTCGCCGAGCGCATGGCCAATAAAATCGCGGACCTCGAAGGTTACCGGCCGCCCGTCGGCGTGCTCGACATCACGCTCTATCGCGACGACCTTTCGACTGTCGGCGCCAAGCCTGTAGTCAATCGCACAGAACTTCCCGGCGACATCGAGAATCGCAACATCGTCCTGATCGACGACGTGCTTTATACCGGCCGCACCATTCGCGCGGCTCTCGATCAGTTGATCGATTTTGGCCGCCCGCGCCGCGTGCAGCTTGCGGTGCTGATCGACCGCGGCAAGGAACATCGCGAGCTCCCGATTCAGGCTGACTACATCGGCAAGCTCGTACCGACAAAGAAGAGCGAGATCATCAAAGTGATGCTGCAGGAATTTGACGAGGAAGAAGGCGTCGTAATCGTCGAGCGGCCGTCCGAGACGGCTTGAACGGAAGCGGCCAATGGCCGCTTTTTTTATGACTAAAGTGCAGACTACTTTTAATAGACGACACCTTTTAGGAATCAGGGACTTGGAAGCGGGTGAGATAACTCACTTGCTCGACACCGCCGAGACTTTCCGCGACGTCTCGAAGCGCGAGATCAAGAAAGTCCCCGCACTACGCGGCCGCACGGTCATCAATCTCTTTTTCGAATCCTCGACTCGCACGCGCACATCTTTCGAAATCGCCGCGAAGCGGCTCTCGGCGGACGCTGTTAACGTGAGTGTCTCCACTTCCAGTGTTACCAAAGGCGAGACGTTGCTCGACACGGCTCGGAACCTCGAAGCGATGGCGCCTGATTGCATCGTCATACGCCACTCGATGGCCGGCGCGCCGCAACATCTCGCCCGCATGTGCAACGCGCCGATCGTTAACGCCGGCGATGGTTCGCACGAACATCCGACGCAGGCGCTGCTCGATGCGTTGACGATTCGCGAATACAAAGGCCGGATTGACGGTTTGAAGGTGGCGATCGTCGGCGACATTCTGCATTCGCGCGTCGCTCGTTCGAACATCTATCTGCTTACAAAACTCGGGGCTACGGTCAGCGTCGGTGGTCCGGGCACTCTCGTGCCTAATGAGTTTGTAGGAATTGTCGACCAGAACCTCACCATCGAACGACATTTCGAAGACGCGATCGACGGCGCCGACGTCGTGATGATCCTCCGGATTCAACGCGAGCGTCAGGACGCGGCGTTCTTTCCGTCAATGCGCGAATACGCCGTGCACTACGGATTGCAACCACGACATCTCGAACGCGCCGCGCCGGACGCGATCGTCATGCATCCTGGACCGATGAATCGCGGCGTCGAAATCTCCTCGGAAATCGCCGACGGCAGCCGTTCGCTGATTCTGGACCAGGTGACAAACGGCGTTGCCGTGCGCATGGCTGTGTTGTATTTGCTCGCGGGCGGCAGTCATCACCCGGACGACGAAGAAAAGAGATGAAGTTACTGATCGCCAACGGTTACGTGATCGATCCGGCGCAACAGGTCAACGCCGGGAGAAATTTGTTGGTCGAAGATGGCCGCGTTGTTGATCTCCTCGGCCGCTCCGATGCCGTTCCAGAGGACGCTCACGTTCTCGACGCCACTGGCCTTGTCGTCGCACCGGGTTTCATCGACCTGCACACACATCTGCGCGAACCGGGTCAGGAATACAAAGAGACAGTCGCGAGCGGCGCGGCCGCGGCTGTAGCCGGCGGTTGGACGAGCATCTGCGCGATGCCCAACACGGATCCGATCAACGACAATCCCGCCGTTACGCGTTTCATCATCGACCAGGCACAGTCAACAAAACTCGCCAACGTATTTCCCATCGGAGCAGTCACGAAAGGCAGTGGGGGCAAAGAGCTCGCCGAGATGGGCGAGATGAAGAAAGCCGGAATCGTGGCGGTGTCGGACGATGGCCGTCCGGTGCCGACCTCCGGCATGATGCGCCGTGCGATGGAATACGCGCGCGGGTTCGATCTTCCGGTAATCGATCATTGTCAGGATGTGTCGTTGAGCGCAGGTGGCGTGATGCACGAGGGCCGTTGGTCACTGATTCTCGGTCTTAAAGGAATGCCGGCGGCGGCGGAGGATGTAGACGCGGTTCGCGACTGTGTGCTGGCGAAATTGACCGGCGCGAAAGTTCATATTGCTCACGTCTCAACACGCGGCGCCATCGAAGCTGTGCGGCAAGCCAAGAACGACGGGTTGCTTGTCAGTTGCGAAGTCACGCCACATCATTGGACGCTCACCGATGAAGCTGTTGCGGAATACGACACAAACACAAAGATGAGCCCGCCGTTGCGCAGCCGCGATCACGTCGATGCGATTCTTGCCGCGATGAAAGACGGCACGATCGACGCGATTGCCACCGATCACGCGCCGCACCACCTGGATGAAAAGGGTTTGGAATTCGATCAGGCGCCTTTTGGCATCACTGGTTTGGAAACGGCTGTGGGCCTCGCGTTTGACCTGGTTCATCAAGGGTTGATCGATCTGGAGCGCGTCGTCGAAATGTGCGCTACGAATCCCGCGCGAATCTTCGGTTTAGCCGATCGCGGTTCGCTCAAAAAGGGTTCACACGCGGACATCACGATTCTCGATCCGCAACTCGAATGGGTGTTCGACGTTAATCGTTCCAAGTCAAAAAGCCGCAACACGCCATTTCACGGACGCGCAATGCAAGGCGCCGCTGTGGCCACGATCGTGGGCGGCCGGTTGGTCTATCTGCATCCCGATTACACTCGCCTCAACGAACCGCAGCAACGCGGCGCAACCGCCGGTAGCCACGGATCGAAAAAGTAAAGCGCACACTTCCGACAACACAAAATCATTGCTAATCCGGGGACTCGGCCCTAGAATGCTCCGGTCCTGTTCCCAAACTAAATATTTCCTAGACCCCTACAACACGACGGAGGTCACGATGAAGAGGAAGCTCAGCAGCCTTACCGGTATTGCCGCACTCGTCATTATGCTGATCGCTCCTGTGTGCGTAGCTGACAAAAGCTCGGCCAGGATGCTGAAGCAACAAGAGCGCTATACCCTGTCGCTGGAATTGGAATTTACCAAGAAGGAACAAAATGCCCTGGAGCATGCTATTTCGGTCCTCTTTGACGTCGGACCAAATGGCTATGCGACAGGGTTTCTGGTAGGAAATGGGCTGGTAATGACTGCCTATCACGTGATCTCGGGAAACCTGAGCACTACCAAAAAGGTAATGCTGGGTTTCAAGTCCTCTGACGAGCTGGCCGTGAAAGTTTACGTCGACGGCTGCCGGGCCAAAGTGATTAAAGTGGACAAGGAAGCCGATCTCGCTTTGCTCGAGATGTGCCGCAATTCCAGGGATGCCAAGGCTCCAACGTTCCAGACAGCGCCGGTTAAGGACGACAAACTCTTTCTCATCGCCCGGCCTCATGGCGACAAAGTGGTCAGCCACGGCAGTTTTTACGGCAACTACATGCTGGGCAATCAGGAATACTGGTCGGTGAAAATCGACAGTCGCGATGGTTTTTCGGGCAGTCCGGTCTACAACTCAAAAGCGGAAGTTGTGGGCGTCTTTAGCGGCTACGATTGGTCGCAGAAGCTGGCGCTGATCAGTCCGAGTATTCGCGCGCAGAAACTGCTCGACGAGTACCACCAGGAATCTGCCGTAAAACCGACGCAGCCCTAGTTCTCTATCCACAGATTACACAGATTGGTTTTTAGAAATCTGCGAAATCTGTGGTTTAGTCGCGTTCCAAATGATTTCTGAGTGAGCGCTTCAGGTGCTCGCGGTGCACTTCCTTGATGAGATAGAGCTCGGGGATGTGGATGCCGCGCACTGAACGCCCGGCGATCTGCGCGGACACGACGAGGTAGTTTGCGAGTTGATTAGCCGCCAGTTGCCAGCGCGGCAGCACGCGGAGCTCGAAGTAAAAACCGGCCTCAAGCATTACTCTTATTTTCTCATCAGACGACCAGCGCTTCATCGAACTCTGCCCGCCGTGATGAAGTATGACCGCTTCGGGAACAAACATCAGTTTCCAATCAGTTCTCGTGATCCGCCAGCACCACTCGCTGTCTTCCGAATACATGTGGAAGCGCTCGTCGAAACCGCCCACTTCGTCGATCATCTGCCGCCGCGCGAGGATCGCGGCGCCGCTGAGCATCGGCACGCAGCGCTGGCGATTGTGATCCCAGTGCTTGCCCAGCAGCAGTTCGCCGCGAATGCGGTGCGGCAACAGGTAGTAGAGTTTTAGTTGCGAAAGAAAGGTGTGCCAGACGCGGGGCGGATTAAAGAACGCGCTGATTTGCAGCGACCCGTCAGAGTTCAGGATCTTCGGCCCGCAAGCTCCGATCTTTGGGTCGGAGAGCATCGTGCGCATCAACGTATCGATCGTTCCCGAATGAACTTCCGTGTCGAGATTGAGCAGAAAGACAAAAGGCGAGTCAGTAAGCTCGAATGCCTGGTTGTTTGCCGCACCAAAGCCTCGGTTTTCCGCGTTGTTGAAGATCCGGAGTTGCTGGTTGGAATTCAGGAAAGCCCCGGCTTCACTCGCGTTCAACTGGGCCAGGCTGTCGTCAGTGGAAGCGTTGTCGACGATTACGACTTCATACGTGACGCGGGGTTCGGAACTGACAATGGTCTCCACGCACCGCCGCAAAAGTTCGCCGCCATTCCAGTTGACGATGATGATCGAGAGATCAGTGTTCAAGAAACCAGGTCCTTAGCGGCGCTCTTAAAACCATTTGCATACTCGTGATAACGCATGGTCAGCAACTCGCGCAAGATGCGCGGCACGCGGCTGAGACGTTTTCGCGGCAGGTTGGCGCGCACGTCGAGATGATGTGAATAATTTCCCGCAAATGCGAGTGCGCGGCGGCAATCGAACGCCTTCTGCTGCGCGATCAGCCGTTCCTCCAGCACCGCGAGTATTCCGTGCAAATCAGTGACTGAAACGCGCCGTCGCAAAGCGGATTCGATCGCTTGTAAGCCGCGCTCCGGTTGCACGGCCTGACGCTTCGGCGCGCCGATCTGTTGCCGTTCGTGCTGGCGATAATCGATTAACGGGTCTTCAATAAAAGCGACGTCCGCGACGGCTGCGACTGTCAGGGCAATCCAGCCGTCGTGAATCATGGCGATGTTTGCCGGAATCGGCAACGCCAGCGGTACGAATTCAGAACGAAAAGCCATCGTCGCGCCGGTGACGGTCCAACCGTATACCAGAACGTCGAGCGATTTTCCTTCCGCTACGAGTTTCTGTTTGTGTGCGTTAAAGCCGACGGCGTTCCAGATTCGCTGGCCCAGTGGTTTTAGATCTTTGTCGACGAGCTCGGCGTCGGAGAATACCAACCCGGCTGCCGGTTTGTCGCTGAATGCTCGCTCGATGCGGTGCAACTTGTCGCTGTGCCAAACGTCGTCCTGATCGCTCAGGGTAATGACGTCGCCGGTACACAAGCCAATCGCACGTTCGAAGTTTTTGATCGAACCAGCGTTCTGATCGGAAAAGTAGAGCGAAACAGGAATCCGGGATGTTCTCGCGAACGATTCGAGCAGCGCGCGTGTTTTGTCTGTCGATGCGTCGTCACAGATGATCAGCTCATCCGGCGGCCGCGTTTGTTCGGCGATGCTGGCCAACTGCGCTGTTAGGAAATCGGCGCCGTTGTAAGTACACATCGCCACGGAGATTCGCATACGGCACGCATTCTACAACTTCGGTCAAAACCGTGGCTAATAGACCTGCCCGATGCCTCTATAGGCTTAATAGTCTTCTCGGGAGCGCGGGCGGCCCGCCCGCAGACTCACGACAGCACCTGCGTCGAACCTTGCGGGCGGGCCGCCCGCGCTCCCAATTAATAGACCTTTCGCTCCTGGACCCTTTCCTTCGTCGCGAGGCTGAAACGCGGTTCCGCGGTTCCGTTGCCGGAGATCATCGCCGTGACGTATTCACCGACCACCGGACCGTGCTTGAAACCATGGCCCGATCCGCCGCCAACCAGCCAAACGTTCTTCAAAACCGGATGGCGATCGATCAGGAAGTCGCCATTCGACGTGTTCTCGTACTGGCAAACGCGCGTTTCGGTCACGGGCGCATCGGCGAGCATGGGCAAGCGGCGGGCGAGATATTCGCGAACTGCTTTCGCCGATTCAGCGGAGACGAGGCGATCGCCACGATCGGGATCGAACTCTGGTCCATGGGCGTCGATCGCGAGCTTGGCGCCGCGGCCATCGAGCGCGGGCATTCCGTAAACGAGGTCGTTGAAATCGACCCACGTCGGTAGTTGTGGCGGCTTGAATAGCTTGCTGCCTGGCGGCACGCCGAGAAAGAAGACCTCTTGTTTCGTAACGTGAATTCGTCCGCCGAGTAGATCGGGAAACAGTTTCGGTAGCCACGGACCACAGGCAAACACAAGATGTTCGGCTGAGATCTGTTTGCCCGAAGTTGTGCGCACGTCTCGGCCACCAACCGGCGCTACGATCGACTCCTCGAGATAATCGACTCCGTTTGCGCGCGCTTTCTGCGCCACTGCTTGCACGGCGCGACGCGCCATCAGTACGCCGGCGTCTGTTTCGAGAATTGCCCAGTCGACGCCGTCAAACTTCATCTGCGGAAACCGTGCGCTGAGCTCTTCGTGATTGAGCCGTTCCGCTCTTGCGCCAACCGCCAGCAGATTCTTGAGTGTTGCTTCGCAATAGGCATCCGGTTCACGCGCGAGCCAAAGCACGCCGGTTCGATGAAACAATGGCGTTGCTGTGTCGCAACTAGCAAACAACTCTTCCCAGCCTTGTAACGATCGTTGGGCCGAGCGTGTGTAAATGTCGTCGGGACCGTAACCCAAACGCATGATGCGTGACTCGCCGCCGGAGCTCGCGCGACTATTTCCCGGTCCATACCCGTCGAGCAACAACACTGACATGCCCGCGCGGTTGAGTTGATAAGCGGTCCAGGCGCCAAACACACCCGCGCCGATCACCGCTACGTCGTAGTTCGATTGCATGCGCGGATTGTACTCGGTAATCTTTAACGCCAACATGCCTGAATTAGAAATTGGCGCCACCGCGACTGCCGAACTCGTAGTTGGCCCACAAGATCTCGCCAGTTCTATTTCCAACGAACACGGCGACGCGTTTCCCGCAGTGCTCGCAACCGCACGAATGGTCGCGCTGATGGAGACCGCGGCCGCGCGCGTGATGCAACCGCTACTTGGCCCAGGCGAGTTGTCAGTCGGCGTGACCGTCGACATCACTCACATCGCGCCGACCCCGCCGGGAGTGTTGGTTGTCGCTCATGCCCGCTATGAAGGCCGCGAAGGGAAGTTATTTGTGTTTGAGATCAGTGCCCGTGATGAGGGTGGCGAGATCGGCCGCGGCTCGCACAGACGAGCCATCGTGGAAACTGAACGCCTCCAGCAAGCGGCCGCGAAACGTAACGGACGGTAAACCACAGATTACACAGATCTCTGCGTAATCTGTGGATGGCTTTTCCTAACGCGGCTGTTCGGTTTGAGAAAGAGAAACGCCAGCGACCGGCATGGGCCGCTGGCGTTGATTCTAAAGAAATGCGCGGTTTTTTACTGGCCGATCGGTGGATCGGTCGCGCTGGCCGGTTGCTCGCGGTTCGTGTGAATCGTGTTGCTGTCTGAGTCGACGTAGTAATGATTGGTGCCGGTGGCGCCGGTGCCGGATGCCACTTGCGGGTCGGCATTGATCGTGTAGCCGGGTTGCGCTGAAGTGGACTTCGGAATGATCTTCATCGTGTAGACGTAGCCGTCAACGACTGGCGTAGTGCCATCGAACCGGCTGTCGAGAAGATTTTCCTTACGCATCTCTTCGAACGTGCCAAACGCGCTGCGCTGGTGTGCGTTGAAGTAAAGCATCTGTTGTTCGGCGATGGAGCGCAGTGTCTTGACGGCTGCGGCTTCGTTGGCCGCGCGGATGGCCGCGCGATAGCCGGCGATACCGACACCGATCAGGATGCCGATGATCGCGATCACGATCATCAACTCGATGAGCGAGAAGCCGCGCTGATTCTTGTCGCGTCTGGTGTTCTGGGTTTGCTTCAGGGGTTCCATAATGCCTCCTCGGGCGAATTACACGAGGTCGTGAGTTCTAAGTTCCGCTTTCTGCCTCTTTCGCCCAACTCACGGGCGGTAGTCTACTACATAACCCCACGCAGGTCACATTGCGCCTGAAACGGCGATTCTAGTGGCGAACTTTTCCGTGCGGCGGGTGCTCTTAGTGTAGAATGCAGGACAATTCATGCGAAACCTCGAGACCATCAAGGGCGGGCAGGTAACCAGCGCCAACGCAATCGACGAGATCGAACGGCTCCAAGCCGCTGTCGAAACGGTTATCAAGGGCAAGCCCGAAGCGATTCGGCTTGCGATCGTGACGCTGATCGCCGGCGGTCACCTGCTGGTCGAGGACGTTCCCGGCGTCGGCAAAACCACGCTGGCCCACGCCCTCGCGCGAGCGCTCGATTGCACTTTTCAACGTATTCAGTTCACGTCAGATCTATTGCCCTCCGATGTGATCGGACTCTCGGTTTTCAACCAGCACAGCGGCGTTTTCGAGTGGAAACCCGGCCCGGTCTTCGCTAACGTCGTCCTGGCCGACGAGATCAACCGCACCACGCCGAAAACGCAGTCGGCATTGCTCGAAGCGATGGCCGAGCGGCACGTCACCGTCGAAGGTGCAACGCATAATCTGCCGGCGCCATTCATCGTGCTGGCGACGCAGAATCCGATCGAGCACCACGGCACTTATCCGTTGCCTGAATCGCAACTCGATCGCTTCATGCTGCGGCTGCGCATCGGTTATCCCGCGCCTGCGGACGAACAGATGATCCTGCGCGATCGTGAGTATGCCGATCCGCTTGAAGTCCTCGGACCGGTGATGAGCGCGCACGCCGTTGTCGAATTGCAACGCGCGGTTACGACTGTTTCCGTTGACGATGCCCTGGTTCAGTATCTGATGCGCATCGTTGCCGCGACGCGCGAATCGGAGATGCTCGATCTGGGCGTAAGTCCGCGCGGCACGCTCGCACTGTTTCGCGCCGCCCAAGCCCTCGCTCTCACCGAAGATCGCGCCTATTGCATCCCCGATGACATTAAACGTTTGGTTGTGCCCGTCTTCGCTCATCGCATCGTGGTCAGCTCGCGCTTCTCGTCGTCGTTGCGGCGCAGTGAAGAGGCTGAAGCGGTGCTGCATGAGATTTTGAAGACTGTCAGTGTTCCTCTGTGACTCGCCAACGTCCTTCGTTCACACGCGTAATCCTGGGCACTCTGCTGGTCCTTGCCGGACTCGCCGCGGCGATCATCACGGTGCTGGCGCGCCGTTCCGATAACGTTGCGCTCGCCGGAATAGCCGCGATCGTTTCGCTGGTGATCGCGTTGCTGTTGACGATCTTCATCGTTCCGCCGCTCGCGCGCTCGGCGCGCGTTGAAGTGTCGAATCTCGATCTTCCTTTCGAGCCGACGAGTGGCGGCGGCGTTTTTCTGGTAATCATAATCGTCGTCGGCTTTGCGGCGTGGAACACCGGCAACAACCTGCTCTTTCTCGTTTTCTCGCTGCTGTGTTCGACGTTGTTCGTCGGCTGGATCGCGGCGCGTGCTTCGCTGCGTGACCTGACAGTGTCAGCACGTTTTCCGGATCACATCTTCGCAGCCGAGCCTGCGCCGGTGATTGTCACGGTGCGCAACACGAAACGATTGTTGCCGTCGTTTTCGATCTTTGTGGAAGCGCGTGGTCCCAGCAGTGAACCAGCGGAACGGCCGAACGCGCGGCGCCGTTACGCGAAACGGTTGCTGGCCTACTTCAGCTACGTGCCGCATCACGCTTCGGCTGAGCAGAGTGTCGAACAACTGTTTCCGAAGCGGGGTCACCACTTGATCGACGGCTTCGAGCTCTCGACGCGTTTTCCGTTTGGGTTCTTTCGCCGCCGCCGCCGGCTGCGCGCGCGCGACGTGGACATCATCGTCTATCCCAAACCGGAAGTGATCAGCGACAAGCTGCATTTGCTGCCGATGTACGCCGGACGAATACCATCGCTGCGGCGTGGCGTGGGACACGATCTGTTTTCGATGCGCGACTATCAACCGCAGGACGATCTGAGGCACATCGACTGGAAAGCGACGGCGAGATCGCGGCGGCTGACAGTGCGCGAGTTCACTTCGGAAGACGAACGCCGGATCACGATCGTGCTTGATACGCGTCTGCCCGGTGATCCGAACGAAGCGTTGCGGCAGCGATTTGAAAAGGGCGTCGTGCAAACGGCGTCGTTGCTGAAACACTTCGTCGATGAGCGCGCCGAGGTCAGACTGGTGATGGGCGATGAAGTCGGACCGTTTGGATCGGGAATGGAACAGCTTTATCGCTGTTTGCGGCGGTTGGCGCTGGTGACGCCGATTGAAGGCGCCCTGCCGGAAAATTTTGAGATCGACACAACGATGAAAACGAGCGTGACACGCGACACAGTCGAGCATGACTATGCGATCCTGTTGACTGCGGCGGCGCCGGGATCGATACCTGCGAGTATCTGGCGTACGAGTCACGTTATCTATCTGTGAGTTCAGAAACAGCCACAAAGAGGCACAAGAAGCACAAGAATGGTTTTGATGAGGGACGGCCCGCTGCCGGCTTTCTTGTGCTTCTTGTGCCTCTTTGTGGCTGTTTCATCTTATCGGGCGCGACCGGTCTTATTTACGAAATACTCTGGGCGCGCATGCTGGGGCTGGTGTTCGGTGCGACGACCCTTGCGGTGAGCACGGTGTTGGCGGCGTTCATGGGTGGTCTCGCGCTCGGTAGCGCGCTCGCGGGCCGTCTCGCGCCGCGCATCACGAAGCCAGTGGCCGCTTACGGCTGGATGGAAATTGGTATCGCGATTTATGCGTTGCTGGTGCCGTTTCTGTTTAATGCAGTCGACGATCTTTACGCTTACATCTGGCAGCAACTGCAGCCGGGGTTCTTCACGTTCACGTTGTTGCGGTTTGCGTTGTCGTGTTTGCTGCTGCTCGTGCCAACGACGTTGATGGGCGCGACGTTGCCGGTGCTCTCAGCGGCGCTACTGCGCGCGGCAGGTCATGATTCGAATTCGGTGACGCGGCTTTATGCGTGCAATCTCGTGGGCGCGATCGTGGGTACGCTCGCGGCGGGGTTTGTGTTGCTGCCGGCGTTTGGCGTGCGCACGACGATCGTCATTGCCGCGGCCATTAACGTTGTCGTTGGCGTGATTGCGTTGATGATTCAACGGCAGACGCAAGTTGGACCGAGTGTGGCTGAGGTTTCTGCTGAAGTTGAAACACGGATTGAGTTTGATAGTTCTGGATTCTGGCTGTTCGCTGCTTTTGCGTCCGGCTTCGTCACGATCAGCACGCAGGTTTCGTGGACGCGGATACTCACGATGATCATCGGTTCGAGCACTTACGCGTTCAGCATCGTTGTCGCGCTGTTTTTGATCGGCCTTGCAGGAGGCGCATGGATTGTCGGCCGCAAAGATCGTGCGGCGCGGTTGCGTAAGACGATCATGGTTGTCGAGCTTGTCACGGCGGTTAGTCTGCTCCTCAGTTTTTTCGTGCTCAATAAAATTCCCGCTTTGCTGATCAGTCTCGGGATGCGTTTCCAGGTTGCGTCGTGGGGCGGTTTGCTTGCGCTGCAGATCGTTTCGGCGACGCTGCTGATCCTCGTGCCTGCGTTGCTGATGGGAATGGTGATGCCGCTGGTGCTGGTTTGGGCCAGCAACCAGATCAAAGCCGTGAATCGCGTGGGCCGCAGTTACGCGGTGAACACAGTCGGTGCGATTGCAGGTGCGTTTGTGGCTGGGTTTGTGTTGATCCCAAAGACGAGCATCAGGTTTACGTTGCTGCTGGCGGCAGCCGCCTGTTTGCTTGTGGGGATGCTTGCGTACCGGCCCGTGGGAGAGGGATTGGAGCCGCTTGTGCGACGTAGTCTTGCGATTGGTCTCACACCGGTTCTGGTCGTCATTTTTTTCATAGTTGCGCCGCCGATGAACCTCGCCGACCTTTCGATCGGCGCTTACGACAGTCTCGTGCGCGAGCTGGCGCAGACGCGGGAAGTCGCCGTTGACAACCCACAAGCGACCGGACCGAATGTTCGCGAACTCCTGATGTTTCGCGAAGGTCCAACGGCGACGGTTTCGGTGCGCAGAGATCAGGACACGGTCTCGATGGCGATCAACGGCCGCACCAACGCGTCAGACAGTATTTACGACATGCCGACGCAGGTGATGTTGGGCCAACTGCCGATGCTGATCGCGCCGAAGCAAGACAACGGTTTGATCATCGGCTTCGCCACGGGCGTGACGGTTGGATCGATGTTGCAGTCGCCGATCAAGTCAGTGACGTGTGTTGAGCTGGAGCCAACCACGGTCGAGGCTTCCGAGTTTTTCAATCACGTTAATAATCGCCCACTGGATGATCCGCGTACCAGATTGATTATCGACGACGCGCGAACCTACCTGCGCGTGACGCGTAACCGTTACGACATCATCGTGAGCGAGCCGAGCCATCCGTGGGTTCCGGGCGTGGCGAATCTGTTTACGCAGGAGTTTTTCGAGTTGGGCCGTTCGCGGCTGAGCGAGCAGGGAATTTTTGTGCAGTGGGTGCAGATCTACCAGTTGTCGACTGAAAGTTTGCGTTCGGTGCTGGCGACGTATCACAAGGTGTTTCCGCACGTGCTCATGTTTCGTGTTGGCGGGTCGAGCAATGGCAAGGACTTGCTTTTGGTTGGGAGCAATCAGCCGTTGAGTCTCGATCGATTGCCGGCGCGCTGCGATGATGAGCTGATGAGGAAAGAAATGGCGCGCGTTAATTTTCAACCGGCGATCGATCTCAAATCGTGGTTTGTGTGTGACGAGACAAAGCTCGGGCCGGCGGTAGCGGGCGCGCGTATTAACACTGACGACAATATGTATATCGAAACGACCGTGCCGCGTGAGGCGTTTCGGCCGTTGATGCAGACGAATGCCGAGTGGGTGCAGGCGCTATCGAAGTAAGTTGTTAATGGATTCGGCGGCGGTTTCGCCGCTGCGGATGCAATCCGGGATACCAGCGCCACGGTAGGCATTACCGGCGAGTGTGAGGCCGGGTAATTCGCGCACGCTGTTTTCGATTGAAGCTACGCGATCGAGGTGTCCGACTTCGTATTGCGGCATCGAATTTTGCCACTTGTAGACTTCCGCAAAAAGCGGCTTCCCGGTGATCCCCAACAACTCGCCCAGATCGCTCTCCACGCGCGCCAACATCTCTGACTCCTCGAGCGCAAACATCTCCGGCTGCAAGGCGCCACCAACAAACGCGCGCAGTAGTACGTGATCGTCAGGCGCCCGTCCCGGAAACTTCACGTTACTGAACGTACACGCGATCAGCGAACGTTTCTCGACGAAAGGCACGACGAAACCAAAGCCGTCGAGTGGGTGTTGGATTGCGTCGCGGGGATAGGCGAAGTTGATCGTGGCGGTGGAAGCGTATTTGATTTGGTTGAGTTGTGCAGAGAGAGATGGATTTAAGTGCGAAAGAAGTTGTGCTGCGACATAGGCGGGGACGGCCAAACAGACTGCATCTGCGTTTATTGGTTCTTCTTTATCAGTTTTCAATTTCCATCCCTGGTCGCGTTCGATTGCGGCAACTTTTGTGTTTAGCTGGACCTCGCAACCAGTGATTGCTTTCTTCAGCGCGTTTACTAAAACTTCCATGCCATTGTCGAACGACAAAAACAAACCATACCGCGCTCCGCTCGTACCACTCTGCGCGCGTGCCTTACGAAGCATCGCGAGAATCAAACTGCGATGATCCTTTTCCATGTCCAAAAAGCGCGGGATTGTTGCGCGTAAACTGAGCGTCTCCGGATCGGCAGTGTAGATGCCGCCAACCATCGGTTGGGCCATGCGCTCGAGAGCTTCGCGGCCTAAGCGCCGGCGCACAAAGCTCGACAGGGATTCGTCGGATAAGCCGTTCGTACTTTTTCGCGGCAAAACGAGATCACCGATCATCCGAACCTTTCCAGCCAAGCTGAAAATGTCCGTGGTCAGAAACGGCCAGATGCGTGACGGTGCGAGCAGTTGAAAGCCTTCAGGGACAGGCCGCAACCGGCCATTGCGAACGATGAAACTGCGCCGGTGATTGGAATTCGTTTCGATCAGGCGTGACTCAAGGCCGAGACGTTTTGCGAGTGCGACTGCTTCCGGTTTCTCGGTGATGAAGGAATCGGGACCGCGTTCGAGAAGAAAACCGTCGCGCTGATCCGTGAGTAACGTGCCGCCGAGGCGGGGCGACGCTTCGATCAGAGTCACCTGAACAGACTGGTTGAGTTCGACAAGACGGTGTGCTGCCGCAAGACCCGAGATACCGCACCCAATGACAACAACACGGCGCACGGATCACCTCACGAGCAGACAGCAGTCCGCGGGACAAACATCATGAACCGGCCCACGCGAGCCGAGAAAGCGAGCGGGTTCGTTATCAATGCGTTCGAGCATTAGCTCGCGGATCATTTTGACGAACGCCGGATGCGTCCCGGCTGTCGCCGCTCGAACCATCTTCATTCCCAGTTCCTGTGCGAGATGCTGCGCTTCATAATCGAGGTCGTAAACAACCTCCATGTGATCCGACACGAAACCGATCGGCGCCACGACGATGTTTTCAACTCCATCGGCGTTCATTTGTTTTAGACAATCCGTAATATCTGGCCCCAACCACGGCTGCGCCGGCGATCCGCTGCGGCTTTGATAAACCACCTGCCAACTCTCGATCCCCAACGCTTCGGCAATTAGGCTACCAGCTTCCCGAAGCTGCGCCGCGTAGTCGCAGTTCGCGGCCATCGACTCCGGAATACTGTGCGCCGTGAAAACGAGTTGAGCCCGCTCACCACCCAGCTTCGACCACGCTTCGCGAATGTGGTCCACGTTTGCTTCGATAAACAACGGATGGTTGTAAAACGCGCGCAACTTATCGACACGCGGCGCGCCCGGTCCAGCTTTCTCCTGCGCGTTAGCAATGTTCTCGCGGTACTGCCGGCAACTCGAATAAGAACTGTAAGCCGACGTTACAAACGCCAGTGCGTTTTGCACGCCGTCGTCTGCCATCTGCCGCAGCGTGTCAGGCAGGAGTGGATGCCAGTTGCGATTGCCCCAGTAGATCGGAAGGTTCGGACCGTTAGTCTCGAACTCTTGTTTCAGCGCGGCGATCAGGTTGCGGTTCTGTTGATTGATCGGACTGACGCCGCCAAACATCTCGTAATGATGCGCGACGCTGAGCATGCGCTCGCGCGGCACATTGCGTCCGCGCAGGACGTTTTCGAGGAAAGGAATCACGTCGTCCATCCCTTCCGGCCCGCCAAACGAGACTACTAAGAGCGCATCATAGTTCATGAACGAACTCTACTAACGCGATCACGTTCTCAACCGGCGTCTCCGGCAAGATCCCGTGGCCGAGATTAAATATATGTCCCGGCCGTCCCTCTGCCTGATCCACGATCCGCTTGGCCTGCGCTTTTAACACCTCACGATCGGAGAACAACGCAACGGGATCGAGATTCCCCATCACCGCCACGTCATGACCCACGCGCCGCCAACCTTCGTCCAGCCGCACACGCCAGTCGAGACCGATCACATCGCCACCCGCTTCACGCATCAATTCGAGTAGCGTAGCGGTGCCGGTGCCGAAGTGAATCACCGGCACGCCTGGCTTGATGTTTTGAATCACCGAGCGCGTGTGCGGCAGCACAAACTCACGATAATCATCCGGACTCAAACAGCCGACCCACGAATCAAACAACTGCACCGCCTGTGCGCCCGCGTCGATCTGCGCATTCAGGTATTTCACCAGACTCGCGGCGATCATTCCCATCATCGCGTGCCACGCGCCGTGGTCGTTGTACATCAACCGCTTCGTGTGAACGTAGTTTTTCGAACCGCCGCCTTCCGTCAGGTAAGACGCAAGCGTAAACGGCGCGCCCGAAAACCCGATCAGCGGAATATTCGGTTTCAACGCGCGGCGTGTTTGCCGGATCGCCTCGTTAACAAACTCGAGCGCGCTCACGTCTTCCAGTTGTCGCAATCGATCGACGTCTGACGCCTGGCGCACCGGGTTGTGAATTACCGGACCTTCGCCGTCGGCAAACTCCAGTTCGGCGCCCATTGGTTCGAGAATCAAGAGGATGTCGGCAAAGATGATCGCGGCGTCAACGCCGAGCCGCTCAGCGGCGGTAACGGTGACTTCAGCCGCCAGCGAAGGTGTTTTGCAGAGTTCGAGAAACGTGGTTTTCGCGCGAACCGCGCGATATTCAGCCATGTAGCGGCCCGCCTGCCGCATGAGCCAGATCGGTGTGTAAGGCACCGGCTCGCGGCGGCAAGCCCGCATGAAGACGCTCGTTTGTAGCGCTTGATCCAAAGGAGGCGAATTATACTACGCCGCAGTAATTATTCACCGCTTCCCTGGTTGGCGGATTTTGGAGCGCGGGCGGCTCGCCCGCAAAGACCATACAGGGCGCAAACCCAAGCTGCGGGCGAGCCGCCCGCGCTCCGGCGCTACTGCTCGGTCCTCTTTCGTTTTTTCTTCAAGACGCCGGCCATGAACCCCAGGCCTGAGACGAGTAATACAACTGACGCAGGTTCCGGAACTTCATTGATCACCAATGAGGTTGCGGAGAGTCGAGCAGAGATCGTGTTCGTACTGCCGCCCTGGAGTCTGATTGTGCGTGAAATTTGCTCTGCCGCTTGTTGCGTCGACGACTGGTTTGGCCCGAGGACGGGACGCAGCGCCTCGACCTGGAGAGAGAAGACTGGAGTGCCGTTCACAAACAGGTCGAAGAAGAACCCTGATTCTGCGTATCGACCAAACTCGTCCGTCTGTACTTGCCACAGCAGCGTACGTAGCGCGGAAATATTTACATCAACGGGACCTTCGGCGCCGCTGAGGACGAGTGTGCCGGTCAAGATAGCTTGTCCAAAAGAGCCCGCGTTACAAGTGCAACCTCCGATAAAGGCTGTGGTTTCGGCGCTGAGAGAATGGGTGGCTGCATTTGCTGTCGCAGCGGCGGTGACTCCGGGCACGACTGCACTGGCTTGAGCGATCGGAAAGCTGTTTGAGATGTTCTGGTTTTGAGCTCCGTTGAGGATTCCGGCATCAGCACGAGCCATCGCGGCGGTAAACGTCAATTGAGCAGTTCCCGCAGACGGGGTGAACTGGAAATTGGTGAAGCTGAACCCCGTGATGGCGAGGGCGTCTGCATTAGCCGTTGAGGAGGCACATAGCAGCAATCCGAACATCAGGACTCCGGCAAAAACATTGGGCGATTTAACTCTCATGAACTTCCTCCTTGTGCAGTCAAAGACACGATGTTCTGGGCATAGGGGTGGAGAACTAGAACCAGCAAACCTGGGTAGTTCGCGGTTCGGGAACTTAGAGCTAAAAGGAGAGTTGAGGCCTTATACCGCACAACATAAAGGAGGAGCAACAAAAAAGACGGTGACATTCGTGTAGTTTTCGTCACGGCAGGCAGTATTCACTCGAACTTTCACTTTGGTCGTTACGTTACGAAACCTGACGGCTGTTTTTGACACTAACAACAAGTTACCGCTCTCAATCTTGGTACAAAACGGAGTTCAGGACTACAATGACTCCGTCCGAATCCACGTACGTACTTACTTGGCTTGCAAGGAATCTGACCAAAGCCCGGCAGATACTTGTCACAAGCCAGTGGTTTGTGGTGTTTGCACTGTTGAGAGAGCGGTGATTGATGAACGGACAAGTTAGAGTTTTGATCGAGTCCATGCCTAACGACATCGGGACTGAAGCGGTAGGTCCGCTTAGTTTCGACGAAGCGTTTACCCTCCATCACCGCGCCGTTTTTAGGACGGCCAGGGCTGTCGTACGCGATTCCGCCCTGGCGGAAGACGTGACGCAGGAAGTATTTTTACGACTTTATCGCAATCTCCACGCTACGCCGGGCGAAGATCTGCTTCGCGCGTGGCTTCTGCGCGTGACTCTTAACGTGGCGCGAAACACCGTGCGCGGGCACACCCGCTCGATGGTTCGCGATAACGAGTATCAAAAGAGCAGCACAGACAACGGCTTTGCTATCGAAGCTCCGGAAGAGGACTACGAACGCCGCGTGGCGATCGAAGAAGCTCGCCGGGCTTTAGAAAAGATAAAAGAGCCGATGAGGAGCTGCCTGTTGTTGAAACAACAGGGGCTTTCGTACCGCGAGATCGCCAACAGCCTGTCGTTGAAAGAAACAAACGTCGGCAGTTTGGTGGCCCGTGGGCGAAAAGAATTTGCGAGGGTCTACGGTAAGATCGGAGGCAGACGATGACAAGGTGTTTGGACGAGGTAACGCTGCAAACCTATTTCGACGGTGAGCTTTCCGGCGAAATGATGGAAAGCGCGACGTTGCATCTGGCTTCGTGTTCCACGTGCGCCGCGGCAGCGCGTGAAATGGAAGAAGAGATCAATTTGATGATGACGGCCCTGGCGCCGGAGTTTGAGGCCAGCGTGCCGACAGAACGGCTGCGACAGCGCATTGATGCGGCAGTACTGGATCTGCGCGTGGAAGCGGCATCGTCATCACAGCGCACGGGATTCGGCGCTTTCGTCTCGAGTCTGCTTAGTTTCGGCACACAGCGAACATTGGGTTACGCGAGTCTCGTTATGTTGCTCGCGTTTGCAGCGATCTTTGGCTACGTGAAGCTGAGAACGACTACACCGCAACAACAGTCACCGCAAATCGCCGTTGCACCCCCACAAGTAACAGTTCCAAAGAACAACGACGACAAGTCTGCCGTGCCAACGCCCGTAGTTAATAACGAGCCACAGGTGGCAGTTAACAACCCGACTGAGCGCAAAAACAACAAAGCCGTCGCTTACACACCGGTCAAAGCCACAAACAAAACCAACACTGCTCCCGCGTCTGAACCCGTCAAACTTCTCCCGGGCGAACGTTCTTATCTCCAAACAATTGCCCGTCTGGACACCACGATCAATGCGAACAAGAAATCAATGAGGCCGTCCTTGCAGGTTGAGTATGAGCGCAATCTGGCGGTTGTCGATCGCGCCATCGCGGCCACGCGTACTGCAGCCAAGAGCAATCCGAACGACCCGGACGCGGCCGATTTCATGTTTGCTGCTTACCAAAGCAAAGTAGATCTGCTTAACACCATCGCCGACGCTCGTCTCGGTGGCGGTCGCTCCCACTGAAAGGCCCGGTTCTAAGTTGATCAAGAAGTTGTACGCAGTCGCCGCGGCTACCGGCCTTCTTTTCTCCCTGGTTGGTTTAACCCCCGCTTACAACGAAAATAAAGACGTCAACGGCGAAAAACCCGGGCAAAAGATCGAACGGTCGATGCGGGTTGATTCACAGGCGCTGATCACGCTTTGCGTCGCGTCCGGAACGCTGACGGTTAATGGTTGGGATAAACCTGAAGTTCGGGTTCGCTCCGCCGACGCAGACCAGATCGACTTTCGCCGTATCGACAAGCCGAAAGATCCGAACGCGGCCGCTCGTCACGTGGACGTGATGGTGCTTGATAAGGAATCCGATCTAAAGAAGGATTGCCTGGCAATTGCAGACGTCCAGATGGAAGTACCCGTTGGCGCAACGGTGCATATCCAAACTAACGATGGTGATATCGACATCACCGGCGTCGCCGCAGTCCTGGCCGGTTCGCAAAATGGCGACATGATGATCGAGCGCGTCACCAGGGCAGTGGAAGTGGGGACTGTTGGCGGCAGTATTTATCTTAAGGATTCGAGCGGCCGGGTGAGTTTGAAATCCGCGGGCGGCGTTGTTGCAGCGGTAAACGTTCGTGGGGCGGATGCTGGCGATGCTCTGGAAGTCTTTACCGTTAGCGGTGATATTCAATTGGATCGTATCTCGTATTCGAGAGTAACGGCGAATACCGTCAGCGGCTCGGTTACGATGAGTGGCGCGCTGGTCAAGGCGGGCTATTACAACTTTAGCAACATGACGGGCGACTTGTTGCTGGCGCTACCACATGACGCTTCGTTTCGCTTGAACGCCAAGGTTTCCGACAAGCAGGATATTGTTTCTGACTTTGTTTTGAAGTATCTCGCCGAAGCATCCCCTCCGACGTACCCGGCGCCGAAGCCGCGAGTGGTTCCGGCTCCGCCTGCGGACAAACCGGCAGCAGTGGCGGAAGCAGCGCCTCAAAAGGCGCCGGCGGTGAAAGATCCGAAGACACCAGTGCCGAAAGAGAAAGAGAAGCCTGCGGCAAAAGGCGGGACTATTACGAAACCACCACTCGTCGTGATTGAAAAGCCGGCGGTAATCATGGCGCCTTATGTTCGCCGCGTTGAAGCGATTTGCGGCTCGGGTGACGCAACGATCTCGGTGGCTTCGTTTGGCGGCACGGTGCGGTTGAAAAAGCTTTAATTTCCCGAATTTTTCCTGTCACATCCGTGTTAACCCCGGTGTTCTGGTTATAGAGCAACGCAGAAGGGCCGAGGGTGTTAGGGACCTGTTAGTTCGGAACTTACCACTCTCGGCCTTAAAAATTAGCGGCGTTGGTTAGAAAGTAGTTCACTTTCAGAAACGAGACGGAAAGCATGTTCAATAAGCTCCTCATTGCAGTAGGTCTGCTGACGATCGGGCTAGTCACTTATGGCGCCACCGCGGCAATCGCGACGGGCCAGGACGGTCTGCAGCAGCCTGGCCAACAGGAAGTGCGGCCGCTTCCACAGGTGCCCAACGCTGAGTCGAGCGGTGGCGAACAACCCGGCCAGCAGGTAACCGAGGAGTTTCACCAAACGTATCCACTGTCAGCTACCGGACGCGTCAATCTCGAAAACATCAATGGCGGAGTGAAGATCAAGGTTTGGGACCGCGCCGCGGTTCAGGTCGACGCGATCAAGACAGCTTACCGGCGCGACCGTCTCGCAGAAGCGCAAATAGCAGTCACGTCAACTGAAGAGAACATCAGAATCAAGACTGAATATCCGGGCCGGAATCAGACTTGGAATGAAAGGCGTTACGACAATCCGGCCATCGTTGAATATTCATTGACGGTTCCACGCAAAGCAATGCTGGAATCCATCGAGCTCATCAACGGTGCACTCGATATCGAGGGTGTGGAGGGAAACGTCAAAGCTACTTCTATCAATGGACCAGTTACAGCGCAGGGTTTGACGGGTGAAGCCAGGCTCTCGACCATCAACGGTCCGTTGCAGGTCACGTTCACAGAGCTCAACGAAACAAAAGCGATCTCGCTCGGTTCGGTGAATGGTGATGTGACGGTGGTGATTCCTTCCAATGCAAACGCCGCGGTTCGCGCCAGCACGGTTCACGGATCGATCAGAAACGACTGGGGGATTCAGGTCAAGCACGGTGAGTACGTTGGCCACAATCTCGACGCGCAAATCGGCAACGGTGGTCCACGCATCAAGCTAACTAACGTGAACGGCGCGATCGGCATCACGCGCGCGCAGGACGGCCGTCAGCTCAGTCCCGTTACCTCCATCGCCCAAAAGACCAGGGATGAAATGATGGCGGATGATCTCGCTCGCGAGGTCGACTTGACTAGCGCGGAGATCACGCTCAAGAAGATGGAGAATGCGCGGCTCTCGAGAGAAATACGCCAGACGCAACGCGAAGCGGCGCGGCAAGCCGACGTTGAGATACGCAAGTCCCAGCGCGAGATCGAGCAGGTCCAACGTGAGCTGCAGCGCCGGCAGCGTGAACAACAAATACGCGTGCAGCCGCGAGTGCTCATCAACCGAAACCAGGGCGATTGGAATAAGTTTACCAACCAGGAGACGAAGAGTTTCGCCGTCAATGCGTCGCCGCGCGTGAATATCACCACGTTCGATGGTCCCGTCACCGTTCGCGGTTGGGACCAGTCAGAAGTTCGTTACACGGCCACCAAGCGAGCCGGCGACGAAGCGACTCTCAAGCAGATCTCCATCCAAACCGAACAACAGGGACAGACGATCTCAATCAACGCTGTCAATGGAAATGCCCATCAGGGCAGCGTCATTCTGGAAGTCTACGTTCCACGTAATGCCAGTCTCCACGTCACTTCAGGTGATGGCCCGTTGACCCTCGACGGTGTTTCCGGCGACATCACCCTTCGCTCCGGCGATGGACCAATCACGGTCAACAACAGCGGCGGTCAACTGCACGTCAACACTGGCGATGGGCCGATTCAGATCAATAAGTTTGACGGCCAGGTCGATGCCCGCACCGGCGACGGTCCAATCGTGCTTGATGGAAACTTCAATGCGCTTAACGCGCGAACCGGCGATGGTGAGATTTCGTTAACGGTTCCAGCCGGTTCGAGTTTCACAATCGAAACCAACGCTACTGACGGAATTGCGAACGAAGGTTTTGACGTCGCTGAAGACGTAACTCTTTCGCCCCGCTTCAAACGCTGGAAAGTCGGCAACGGCGGCCGAGTGTTTGTGCTCAGAACCGGCGAAGGAAAAGTTTTACTACGTCCACGTAATTAATTGCGTTCGCTCTGGAAGATTCCTTGGACCGTGTGCGTCCAAGTGAGCGGGAACCTTTCGGGCAGCTTCTAACAACATACAAGCCCGTCTCTTTGGTGTGTGTTCCCGACAGCCCAAAGAGCCTTCTCGTTCACGGAGCCCAATGAGATCCTGCATTCGTTCTTTGGGGAGCTTTCTGGTCGTACTCAGTGCGTTTGCCGTCTGCGTAAGCGCGCAAACGACGACCAACCCGCCGCCCGTAGTTGCACCAACCCCCACTGAAACTGCTTCCGCGAAACCCACGCCCGCTGCTTCTCCGAGTCCCGCAAAATTAGCGAGTAATGCTTCGGCCGCGCCGGCCAAAGGCAGCTTTGTACTGCCGCCGGAGAAGTCGAGCCCCGTGGTGATCCCGCGCTTTGATAAGCCGCCGGTGATCGACGGCAAGCTCGACGAGGAAGTCTGGCACAAGGCGGTCGTGTTGAAAGATTTCTACCAGATTCAACCGGGCGATAACACGCCGCCTTCGAAACCGACTGAAGTGTTGATCGGATTCGATCCGAAGTTTCTCTACATCGCTTTCAAGGCGACCGACGAGCCTGACAAGGTGCGCGCGACGGTGGCCAAGCGCGACAACATTTTTCAGGACGACTACGTTGGTTTTTTTCTCGACACGTTCAACGACAAACGCAAGGCGTTCGAAGTTTTCTTCAACCCGTTCGGCATTCAGGGCGACGGCATTCTCACGGAAGGCCGCGGCGAGGATTTCAGTGTCGATCTGTTGCTGGAGTCGAAAGGCATCGTTCACGAGACCGGCTACAACGTGGAGATCGCGATTCCGTTCAAGTCACTTCGTTTTGAAGCCGGCAAGGGAAAACTTTGGGGCGCGCACTTTTTCCGACGGATCAAGCGTTTTGAAAACGAGCTCGATTCCTGGATGCCGTTTTCGCGCAGTATCGACAGTAATCTGAGCCAGGCGGGACATCTGACTGGTCTTGAAGGAATCTCTGTTGAGCGCGCGCTGGAGTTGATTCCGAGTTTGACCGTTTCACAAAACGGGCGCTTCGTTCGTTCATTCAACCCGCTGTTGCCTTTGTCGACCGATCCCGGGCGCATCGTGAACGAACCCGTCGGGCTCGATCTCGGACTGACAGCCAAGTTCATTCCGAGTTCTGCGGTCACGATGGACCTCGCGATCAATCCTGACTTTGCGCAAGTCGAAGCCGATCAGCTCGTAGTTACGGCCAACCAGCGCTTTCCGATTTTCTTTCCCGAGAAGCGTCCGTTCTTTCTCGAAGGTATCGAGATCTTCCAGACGCCGATCACTGCGGTCCACACGCGCGCCATTGTCGATCCCGACATCGCGGTGAAGACAACCGGCAAGCAAGGGCGAAACACTTTCGGACTGATGCTCGCGAGCGACAATGCGCCGGGAAACCTGAGCGCTGACGATCGCGGAGCGTTGAATGGCTGTCTCGAAAGACGTGCGCTCGCTCCGCGTGAGATCTGTAACAACGAGAAGTTTCTCGACAAGAATGCCTACATCGGCGTGCTGCGTCTAAAGCGCGACGTCGGTAAAGAGAACTCGCTCGGCATGGTGGCGACGAGTTACAACTTCATCGAGAAACACAATCAGGTGCTCGGATTCGACGGCCGTTTTCGTGTCGACAAACAGACGACCGTGAGTTTCCAGACGCTCGGTACCACGTCGCGCAATTTCTTTTTCGATCCTAACGATGGAGAGACCAGGTATCGCACCGGTAACGGTTTCGGGTATTCGGCTGACTACAACGTTTCGGGCCGCAACTGGGGTTGGGAAGTTTACGGCGAAGGTTTCACGCAGGACTACCGCGCTGACGTCGGTTTCTTCCAGCGCACCAATTCAAACTTCAACCTCGCTTTTCTGCGCTACAACTCCGATCCGAACCCGAAGAAGAAGATCATCTCCTATCACATTCACACCGCCAATCACGTCGACTACGACTGGCAGGGCCGAATGTACACCTGGGAAAGCGAAAACCTCGTGGAGTTACAACTGCCGCGCAACAGTTGGGCCGGTGTTTGGTGGGAACCGGGTTACGAGCGGTTGTTCGATCACGAATTTGGTCCGACTCGCGAAGCAAAGCCGTGCAATCCGTTTACGGTGGTGAATGGTTGCACGTTTTACGGCGAGAACAACGAGCGGGCCTCGAACAAGCAGCACTTGTCGTTCTACGGCGGTTCGAACTTCAGCAAGACGATTCAGTTCAACGCGCAGGTGATCCAGCGCTGGGGCCATTTCGATCTCGATTTCGGTAACGGTGACAAGTATCCACGCGTCAGTCCCGCGGCTTTGGCGTTGGGGCAGTTGGCGCCGCTCGATCCCGGCCGCGGCAGCTTGTTGCAGTTCAACGGCAGCGTCACATATCAGCCGACAAACGAGCTGCGCGCTTCATTCAGTGTCAACTCGCAAAGACTGCGGCGTTACGACACGGATCGCGTCGCTTATGCCGTCAACATCCTCACGACGCGCGGCACGTATCAGTTCACCAAAGCGACTTTCGCGCGACTGATTCTCGACTACAACACGCTGAACTCGCGTTTGCGATCGCAGGCATTGTTTGGCTGGACTCCGAGCCCGGGAACCGCTTTTTACGCCGGCTACAACGACGACCTGAACTACGACAGCCGCCATCCCTTCACGCGCGACGTCGTTCCGGGCTTCCGCCGCAACTCGCGGACGTTCTTTATCAAGATGTCGTACCTGATTCGCCGTGGTTTCTGAGTTCATAGCCTCTTGTGCTTCTTTGTGGCACTGCGTGTTAAACTCCACCGAATGTCTAACTGGCTGAAAGTACTTCTATTTGTGTGCATGGCACTATTTTTCGTGTCGTGCAAAAGCGACTACCAGGCTTCGCAACGACAAGGTCGCGCCGGCGACAATCGAGCCCCTCGACAGGTAAAGATCACCGCGGTGGCGGAGACTCCGTTTGGTGAGACTATCACCGCCAACGGCACCCTCGCAGCTTTCGATCAGACCACTGTCAGTGTGAAGGTTCCCGGACGCGTGCGAACGATCTCCGTGGATCTCGGATCGGTCGTCCGCCGTGGACAGGTGATCGCACAGGTCGATTCACAGGACTATCACTTGCGCGTCCAACAAGCCGAAGCGGCGCTCGCCCAAGCACGCGCGCGACTTGGTTTGGCGCCTGAAGGCAACGACGACTGGATCGATCCGGAACAAACTTCCACGGTGCGTCAGGCTCGCGCGGTCTACGACGAGGCAAAGTTCAATCGCGATCGCGCGGCGCGCCTGGTCGAGCAGGGCGTGATCGCCAAGGCGGAATTCGACTCGGCAAACGCGACGTTCAAAGTGGCCGAAGGACGTTACCAGGACGCCTACGAAGAGGTGCGCAACCGTCAGGGCATGCTGGCCCAACGCAAGTCTGAACTCGATCTGGCGCGGCAACAGTTGAAAGACACGTCGGTCGTTGCACCGCTCGATGGAGTCGTGCAGGAGAAGCGGGCCAGCGTCGGTGAGTACATGGCCGCGGGCGCGCCGGTCGTGAACATCGTGCGCATGGATCCGCTGCGATTACGCGCGGAGATTCCCGAACGCGAATCACGCACTGTACGCACGGGTCAGGATGTTCGCGTCACTGTCGAAGGCGATACAAATGTTTATCTCGGAAAGATCATGCGGTTGAGTCCGGTGATTGCGGAACAAAACCGCGTTCTGATGGTCGAAGCCGACGTTCGGAATAATGGGACACTACGCCCCGGCTCATTTGCACACGCCGAGATCGTGACCAACGACGCAAAGATGGCCGTGACCGTGCCGAACAACGCAATCGTGACATTTGCGGGTATCGAGAAAGTTATTCTGGTGCAGAACGGAAAAGCACTCGAGCGCCCGATCACGACCGGACGGCGCAGCGCTGAATTCACGGAAATTGTTGCCGGTGTGAATGTTGGCGAGAAAGTAATAGTCGATCCGGGCAACCTACAGTCGGGTCAGGCTGTCGAAGTTGTCGAGTAGTCTTAATCAGCCCTAATTAAATCATGCAGAAGTTAGCCGAGATATGTATTCGCCGTCCTGTCTTCGCATCCATGATCGTACTGTCGCTGGTTGTAGTTGGGGCGGCAGGCTTTTTCAAACTCGGTGTCGATCGCTTTCCTTCAGTTGACCTGCCCACTGTTTCGATTCGCGTCGGCTTGCCGGGCGCGGCGCCGGAAGAAGTCGAATCACTCGTTTCGCAACCGATCGAAGAGGTCGTAAACACCGTCGACGGCATCAGCGAGTTGCGCTCCGTTTCCGGACAGGGCTCTTCGTTTGTGATGGCGACGTTCAAGCTGGACCGCGATCTTGAATCCGCAACGCAGGACGTGCGCGATCGCATCAACAGCCTGGGCCGCCGTCTTCCGGAAGACGCCACACCTCCGGTGGTGCAGAAATTCGATAACGACAGCACGCCGGTCTTAACGATCGCGCTTTCAGCCGATCGTTCGCTGCGCGAGCTCACTGAACTGGCCGATAAGACAGTTCGCGTTCAGCTCGAACGCGTCGGCGGCGTCGGTGAGGTGCGCGTTGTCGGTGGTCTCGATCGCGCAATCAATGTTTGGATTGATGCGGAAAGACTCGCGGCGTACCAGATTTCGATTGCCGACATCCGTGACGCACTCGACCGTCAAAACGCTGACGTTCCCGGCGGCAACGTAACCACCGGGAAAGAAGAACTGGTGCTCAGGACGATGGGCCGTTATACGGACCCGCGCCAGTTTGAGGACCTGGTGATTGCCAACGTTAACGGCGCGCCCATAAAACTTCGCGACGTCGGCCGGATTGAAGACGGTACGAAAGAGCAGCGCTCGTTTTCACGTCTCAACGGCGTGCCGACCGTCACGCTCGACATTCGCCGGCAATCGGGTGCGAACACAGTTGAAGTCATCAACGGCCTGAAGCAAGCGCTGCCGCGCGTCAGTGGGCAACTGCCCGAAGACGTCAAACTCGAGATCATTCGCGACCAATCGCGCTACATCGAATCCGCTCTTCACGAAATTGAGACACACCTGATCCTCGGCAGTATTCTCGCAAGTCTCGTAGTGCTGATCTTCATGCGCTCGTGGCGTTCGACTTTAATCGCCGCTGTCGCGATTCCGTGTTCGGTGATCTCGACGTTCGGCATGATGCGCGCGCTCGATTTCACGCTGAACAGCGTCACCATGCTGGCGCTGGTGTTGATGGTTGGTGTGGTCATCGACGACGCGATCGTCATCCTGGAGAACATCTTCCGCTTCATTGAAGAGAAGCGAATCGAAGCGAAAGAAGCGGCGCGTGAAGCGACGAAGGATATAGGTCTTGCTGTTTTAGCCACGACGCTCTCGCTCGTGGTCATCTTCCTGCCGGTGTCGTTTATGTCGTCCATTTCGGGACGATTCCTTTATCAGTTTGGTATCACGGCGGCAGTGGCGATCATGGTCAGCCTGCTCGTTTCGTTTACGCTGACGCCGATGATGAGTTCGCGCCTGATTCGCGTAAGCGACGTGAAGGGCGGGCACGATGCGCCTGCTTCACGACGTGGTTTCTATCGCTATATCGACGCCGGTTATGCGCGCCTGCTTGCGTTTGCGATGCACCATCGTCTGGCCGTTGCCCTGGTCTCGCTGGCAGTTGTGTTCTCGAGTATTCCACTTTATCGCGCAGTGAAACAGGAGTTTATTCCTTCAAACGTCGACGAAGCGGAGTTTCAGGTCGGAGTCAACGGTCCCGAAGGCACGAACCTCGCGGTGATGAATGAAGTGATGAGCGCGATGGAGAAAGAGATTCTCGAAACGCCGGGTGTCACACTCGTGCTGTCGTCCGGGGGCGGTGGTTTTCTCGGCGGCGTCAATCAGGGCGACGCGTACGTACGCATCGCACCTCACGAGGACCGAACGTTGTCCTTTGGCAAGCTCTGGCGAGAGACCAAAAAGGGTAATCCGCTAAACGCTTTCCGCGGAAACTACACGCAACAGGACGTGATGCTGGAAGTTCGCCGGCGGCTGCAGAAGTACGCGCCGATGCGAATCAGTGTGCGCAACAACCAGTCGTTCAACTTCGGCGGCGGTCGCAGCGACATTGACTTCGTACTTCGTGGTCCGGACATCGTGGCGTTGGCCGGTTACGCTGATGATCTCGTCGAACGTTCGGAGAAAATCGGTGGCATCGTCGACGCGGACACGACGTTGAAATTGAACAAGCCCGAGTTGCGCGTGGTGATCGATCGCGATCGCGCCGCGGATCTTGGCGTCAGTACAGACGACATAGCGACGAGTTTGCGGTTGATGGTCGGCGGCGAAGAAGAAGCGTCGCGGTTCAGGGATGAATCGGTCAACGAAGACTACGACGTGCAGTTGCGTCTAACTGAAGCGGACCGCAGCGACGTTGGCATGATCAGCCGGTTGTACGTTCCGGCCTCGCGTGCTGGAGCAATTACAGGCGGTGGATCTTCAAGCGGGGGAACAGCTTCAGGCACGGGAACATCCGGAAACGCAGGAACGACGTCTTCGCGCAGCAGATTGGTCCGGCTCGATAACGTCGTGAAGATCACGCGCGATACGAGTCCGTCGCGAATCGATCGACTCGATCGCGAGCGACAGGTTTCCGTGCGTGCTTCGGTGGCGCCGGGTTACGCGCTTGCCGATCGTATCGAGGCGTTGCGCCAGACAGTCGGCGAGATGAATCTGCCGACCGCTTACTCGACGACCGTTTCGGGCCGCGCGCGCGAGTTGGAACGGACGTTTACGGAGTTCATTTGGGCGTTCATCCTGTCGATCATTTTCATGTATATGATTCTGGCGTCGCAGTTTGAAAGTGTCGTGCACCCGCTCACGATTCTTCTGAGCTTGCCGCTGTCGGTGCCGTTTGCCTTGCTCTCGTTGTGGGGTACGGGCGACACGCTGAATCTCTATTCGGCGTTGGGTGTGCTCGTCTTGTTTGGGGTGGTGAAGAAGAATGCCATTCTGCAGATCGATCACATGAACAACCTGCGCGCGAAGGGCATGGAACGCTTCGAAGCGATCATGCAGGGTAATCGCGATCGTCTGCGTCCGATTCTGATGACGACGCTCGCGCTGGTCGCGGGTATGATGCCGCTGGCGTTGGGAACCGGTCCGGGTGCTGAAGAGCGGCGTTCGATCGCGGTCGTGGTTATCGGCGGCCAGTCGTTATCGCTGTTGTTGACGTTGATCGCGACTCCGGTGGTCTATTCACTGCTTGACGATTTGAAAGCGACTTCGCGTATGCGGCGATTGGCGGCAGCGACGAGCGGTGTTTGGCAGAGTATGGTTGAGCGGCTCAAGCGCCCACGCCGCCGGCCCGCTGCGGAAGCGACTGCCGAGCAGACGGACGTTGCAGACGCTGCCGGAGATTAGCCACAGACTTACACGGACAAACACGGACCATTGAACAGAACATCATTTCTGCTTTCAACGGTCCGTGTTTGTCCGTGTAAGTCTGTGGCCCTAATCTCTGTAGTTCGCGCCCATTCGATCCAGCTTCCTTAACAATCCGGGCCAGACCAGTGTTCCTGGCCCACCTTTAACTACGACC
>Ga0307505_10000127_pt1 | contig 93446 bp, 77 predicted proteins | sample 23_S_MG_FD_202183 | JGI IMG/M metagenome (GOLD analysis project Ga0307505, IMG submission 202183) | Soil microbial communities from Populus trichocarpa stands in riparian zone in the Pacific Northwest, United States - 23_S | ecosystem: Environmental > Terrestrial > Soil > Riparian zone > Trees...
CCTTTGGGCGTCAATGCGGCATTCTTGTGGCTGTTCATCCGAGGGCTCCTGAAGGCGACGGGTTGGTGTGAGAACCCCCATCTTCCTTCGCCTCGGGTGAACAACCTCTTGGGAAACGACAGCTAGGCCAGTCGCTTGAATCACGCTCGGCAAGCGGGCGAAAAGCCGCACAGGTTCAGGGGTGGGCATGGAGGCGGTGTCATGACGCTTCATAGTGGGATCGCGGAGCCATGCTGAAGCGTAGGTCGGATCACGTCCTGCTTTGCAGATGACATCCCGCCATGAATCGTCGCTGACCTGGCCGGCCCAACCCGAGTGGAGCTGACGTATCTGACTGCGCAACGCCGGAGGCCGCCCGCGATCGATGACGCGGTCGAGACGATCGGCGGCTGACTGCAGCGGCGTCAAGGCTGTCGACCCGCCGAGCCACGCCCGGAGACCCACACTGCCCCGGGAATTCTTCACGTTCCCAGCTACGGCATCGCCTCGGTGCTTTCCGGACGGCATTGGCAGCGGGGCTCGCCGATGCATGAGCCTGAGGTCGTGTGACAAGATGCTGCGGCGACGGCGCAGGTGCCGGCAGAGTCGCGTGAACGGCCCGACGCATGCCCAGCGGAGGGTCCGAGTCGATGCTCGGATTGGAAGGACGGCGTGGATGGAAGAAACGCAACCTCAAGATGAGGCGGAGCTCTCAGCTCACCCGCATCGCGTCGATGCAACACTGATTGCGACGCTGAATCTCGCCGGCTTTCAGAACGCCGTGCCGATGCTCAGAGAGTTGAGCGTCGTAAACAACTCGACCGAAGCGGCCACGGAACTGGAACTGACGGTTGAGTCGGTGCCGGCGTTCCTGAAGCCCAAGGCTTGGCGGATAGACGTCGTGGGCGCGGGCCAGCAGTACCGCATCACCGACGTGGACGTGCAACTCGACGGTGCCCTGCTGTCTCGCCTGACGGAAGCGGAGAAGGCGACAGTCTCGTTTGCGCTGCGCCGCCGCGGCGATGTGGTACAGGAGCTGTTCCGGCTCGAGAGACCGGTGGACTTGCTTCCACGCAACCAGTGGGGCGGTCTGTCGCACCTGCCGGACTTGGTGGCTGCGTTCGTGCAGCCCAACGAACCCGCGGTGGAGCGCCTCCTCAAGCAGGCCGCCGACGTTCTGCGCAAGAACAACAAGAACCCCGCACTCGATGGCTACAAGGCAGGCTCCAAGCGCGCCTGGGAGCTGACATCCGGCATCTGGAGCGCGGTCGCTGCGATGGGGCTGGACTACGCACTCCCGCCCGCCAGTTTCGAGCACAGCGGGCAGAAAGTCCGAGGACCAGCGCAGATCGCCGAGACGGGTTTGGCCACCTGTTTCGACCTGGCGTTGCTGTTCTGCGCAGCCATCGAGCAGGCAGGGCTGAATCCGCTTCTGGTCTTCACCAAGGGGCATTGCTTCGTGGGTGTGTGGCTCAAGCCCGAAGAGTTTTCAACGACGGTGGTCGATGACGTGACGGCACTGCGCAAGCGGGTCAAGCTCAACGAGCTGCTGCTCTTCGAGACGACTGTTGTCACGGAGCGACCGGCGCCGTCGTTTTCGCATACGACTCGGCTTGGAGCGAACCATATCTCTGAGGAGAAGGAAGAAGCCTTCGAGCTAGCAATCGACATCCGACGCGCGCGTTTGCAGCGCATCAAGCCGCTCGCCAGCGCCCAGGCGACGCTGACTTCGGGGCCAGTCGAGCGGCCCCCTGCACTCGAGCCTGCGTTCGACGAGCCGCCCGACCTGCCGGAAGACGGCATGGTCGCCGAGCCCGATCCAGCGACGCTGAATCCCAAGGACCGGCTCGCGCGCTGGCAGCGCAAGCTGCTAGACCTGTCCCTGCGCAACAACCTGTTGAACTTCAAGAGCGGCAAGAAGGCCCTCAAGCTGGAGGCACCTGACCCCGGCGCTCTTGAAGACCTGCTCGCCGACGGCCAAGCGCTGAAACTGCTGCCGCGGCCTGATCTGATGGACGGAGCCGACCCTCGGGACCAAGCGATCTACGAGCGACGCGAGCGCGAAGACCTGCGCCGAGAGCACGCGCTCGACGCGTTGAAGCGGCGCGAGGTCTTCATCGCTGTACCTCGAGACGAGCTGGAAACGCGGCTCGTGGAGCTGTACCGCGCGGCACGCTCGACGCTGCAGGAGGGGGGCGCAAACACTCTTTTCCTGGCGATGGGGTTCCTCTCCTGGACGCGCGACGACAAGGCGCAGCAGCGCTACCGAGCGCCGCTTGTACTGGTGCCCGTGACCTTGAACCGCAAGAGTGCGCGTTCAGGCTTCACGCTCACCGTGCATGACGATGAACCTCGCTTCAACCCGACGCTCATCGAGATGCTGCGGCAGGACTTCAAGCTCAACCTCGGCGTGGCCGAAGGCGAGCTGCCCAAGGACGACGCGGGCCTGGACGTCGCGTCCATTTGGAAGTCGGTGTCGCATGCCGTCAAGGACATCAAGGGCTGGGAGGTGACCGAGGACGTGGTGCTAGCGATGTTCTCCTTCGCCAAGTACCTGATGTGGAAAGACCTGACCGAGCGTACCGACCAGCTGCGCGAGAACGCCGTGGTCCGCCACCTCATCGACACGCCGCGCGAGAGCTATCCCGTCGGAGTGGCCTTCCCGAGCCCAAAGCGACTCGACGCCGAGTTCGGACCGGAGCAGACCTTCTGCCCGCTGCCGGCGGACTCCTCGCAGCTCTCGGCGGTCATGGCGGCCGTCCGCGGCAAAGACTTCGTACTGATCGGACCACCCGGCACCGGAAAGAGCCAGACCATCTCCAATCTCATCGCCCAGTGCTTGGCCGAGGGCAAGCGCGTGCTGTTTGTCTCGGAGAAGATCGCGGCGCTCGATGTGGTCTATCGGCGCTTGCGAGAAGTGGGTCTCGGCGAGTTCTGCCTGGAACTGCACTCCAGCAAGGCCAGAAAACTCGACGTGCTGGCGCAGCTGCAGAAGTCCTGGGAGGCACGAGGCACGATCGATCAGGACGCTTGGCAAGCCGAGGCGCTGCGGCTAAAGCGGCTGCGTGACCAGCTCAACGTCTATGTCGAGCGGCTCCACCTCCGGCATGCCAATGGCATGACGATCTACGAAGCCATCGGCCGCGTGGTAGATGGGCAGCATGAAGCGGTGCTGGGCTTGTCATGGAGCACCGCGAATGCGCATGGATCGTCTTCGATGGAAGCCATGAGGGAGGTGGTCGATCGGCTGGAGGTCAATGCTCGAGCGGTTGGACACGGGGCGCTGCTCACTCACCCGCTCGCCGCCATAGAGCACATCGATTGGTCGCCCAGCTGGCAGCAAGGCGTCGTCGACGCCGTCCGCGGCGTCATGCCAGCGGCCCAGGCGGTGGAGCGCGCCGGCGAGGGGTTTGCCCGGGTCATTGGACTGCCACGCATAGCGCTCCATCGTCGCGCCCGCGGTGCGGTCGGCGTGCTCGCTCGAACGCTGCCGCAGGCGGCGGGGCGTGACTGGCGATTTGTTCTGCGCCCCGATGCACGGGCCGTCGCTGAACGCTTGCGAGAAGCTGCCGCGCTGGTGGCGAATCACCGGTCGTTGAGTGGTCAGCTCTCGCCACAGTGGCCGGATTCGGTCGTCGGCGCCTGTCACCGTGGCTTGAAGCTGTTGCAACAACGCCAGGAAGTCGTTGCGCAACTCGGTCAGCCTTGGTCATCTGATGCCATCGAAGAGATGACGAAGGGTCTGCACTTGCTCGACCAGGTCGGCGAGACCAAGAAGCAGCTGTCGGTCTCGTACAGCGAGCAGATCGAGCAGTTGAACGTTATCCAACTGCAGCGCGAGTGGACCAAGGCGGAGAAGGCAGTGTGGCCGATCTCGTGGTTCGGCAAACGCAGAATTCGCGCGGCTCTGGAGGCTGTCGTTGCCGGCGAAGGGGAGCCTGATCCGGCCAGGGACCTCCGATCGCTCGGCAAGATTCGCGCTATGCGGTCGGAGTTGTCGGCGCTCGACATCGGCGCAGCAACCGACGGCGTCTGGGTCGGGCTCAAGACCAGGCCCGATTACGCGCAGAGTGCGCTGTCCTTGCAACAAGCGCTCTACGCGGCCAAGCGCGAGCAGTCCTGGGGCGACATTGGCTTCGAACCGATTGCGAACGGCCGATGCGGTGAGCGCCTCGCAAAGCAGCTGGCCTGCCTGCGGAAGCTGAAGGCGATCGATGCCGAGCTGAAGTCGTTGGACGACCTTGGGCCAGCCACTGACGGCCTGTGGTCAGGCCTCACGACTCGCACGGACTGCGTTGACGCGGCCTTGCGGTTTCACGCGGCGGTGCGCGGTGTCCGGGAGTCGGGAGCTCTACCCGGCAACCATGAGGCTGTCGCGCGCGGCGAGTGCGGAGCGGCGCTGTTGTCAGACAGCCAGCATCTGCGCCAGCGAGCGGTAGTGGAACAGAGGCTCGCCGCCTATGAAGACTTGCGTGACGTCACTGCCGGCTTGTGGGGCGGCTTGGCGACGCAGGTCGAGGAACTCGAAAGGGCGTCGAAGTTCCAGACATCCATCGCAGCCGCGATCGCCAACCTGGCGACGACGCCAGAGGAGATTGGCGCTGTCAAGGCTGCGCTCGACCGACTCATCGGTGTGGGTAATGCTCTTCTCGAGCCAAGCGGCCCGATCGCCCGAGCTGGGGAGGAGTACCTCAATGTCTGGGGCGCGCTTCAGCCAGCGATTGACCGCTTGGCCGCGGTAGCGATGCTCTCTGACGTGGCCAAGACCGACTTCGGGGAAGTGCCGATCAACGAGCTCGCCGAGCGGTGTGCCGCCATGGTGCGGTCCGAGAGCCGCCTGCACGCCTGGTGCGCCTGGCGCAAGGTCCGCGAACAGGCCCTCACCTTGGGGTTGGCACCCTTGGTAGCCGGTATGGAGAACGGTGCGGTCGCACAGGGCGCCGTTCGCCGAGCGTTCGAGACCGACTACAGCCGCTGGTGGTTGAACGCGGTCGTTGACCAGGAGGAAGTGATCAGAACGTTCGTGTCGGCCGAGCACGAAAAGCGCATCGGCGACTTTCGCGCGCTCGATGACCGGTTCACCGCGTTGACGCGTGCCTGGGTGCGGGCCGGGCTCTGCTCAGAGCTTCCCGCGCAGGACGGCGTCGCGAAGAACTCGGAATGGGGCATCCTGCGGCACGAGATGAACAAGAAGAAGCGACACATGCCGCTGCGAGAGCTGATGACGCGTATTCCCGCTGCGCTGACGAAGCTCACGCCTTGTCTCTTGATGAGCCCGCTGTCAATTGCCCAGTACCTCGCAGCTGACGCGACGACGTTCGATGTGGTCGTCTTCGATGAGGCATCGCAGATTCCAGTATGGGATGCCGTGGGCGCCATCGCCCGCGGCAAGCAGGTCGTCATGGTCGGTGACCCCAAGCAACTGCCGCCGACCAACTTCTTCGACCGGGCCGAATCGGATGCCGATGACGAAGACGTTGAAGGTGACCTCGAAAGCATCCTCGACGAATGCCTTGGCGCCAACTTGCCGACGATGAACCTGGCGTGGCACTACCGCAGCCGCCACGAGAGCCTGATCGCGTTCTCGAACCACCGCTACTACGGCGGATCACTCGTGACCTTCCCGTCCCCCGTGACGGAGGATCGGGCGGTGAGTTTCCATTTCGTCAAGGGCGTCTATGAGAAGGGCGGTGCGCGCATCAACAAGCCTGAAGCGAAGGCACTGGTTGCCGACTTGGTGGCGCGGCTGAAGTCGCCTGGGTTCGTCGCTTCGAAGCTGACCATCGGCGTGGTCACATTCAACTCCGAGCAGCAATCCCTCATCGAGGACTTGCTGGACGAGGAGCGCCGCAGGGATCCGTCCATCGAGCCGCACTTCGCCGAGATGGAGCTGGAGCCCGTGTTCGTCAAGAACTTGGAGAGCGTCCAGGGCGATGAACGGGACATCATGTACTTCTCCATCACGTACGGCCCGGCGCTGGACGGCGCGGTTTCGATGAACTTCGGCCCGATGAACCGCGAAGGTGGTGAGCGGCGCCTGAATGTCGCCATCACACGCGCCCGCCACGAGCTGCGAGTGTTCTCGAGCCTCAAGGCCGAGCAGATGGACCTCGCGCGCACTCAGGCTTTTGGCGTGCGCGACCTGAAGCACTTCCTCGAGTTCGCCGAGCGCGGGCCTCGTGCCTTGGCCGAAGCCACGGCAGGTAGCCAGGGTGACTTCGAAAGTCCGTTCGAGCAAGCGGTGGCATCGGCCCTCGCCAAGAAGCAGTGGGAACTGCACAGCCAAGTAGGCGCCTCGGCCTTCAGGGTTGACCTGGCCGTCGTTCATCCAGACGCGAAGGGCACGTATCTGACCGGTATCGAATGCGACGGCGCCACCTACCACCGATCGGCGACCGCCCGAGATCGAGACAAGCTGCGCGAGCAGGTGTTGCGCGGGCTGGGATGGGAGGTGTTGCGTGTGTGGTCGACGGACTGGTGGATTGACGCCGCGGGTACCCTGGAGCAGCTCGACAGCAAACTTCGCTCGCTGCTTGATATCAGCCGCGTCAGACGCGCTGACCAGGCCGAGAAGGAAGCCGCGCGCATCGCGGCCGATGCAGCAATCGCGAAGGCTCGCGATGACGCTGAGCTTGTCACCACGCCTGATGTCGTACCAGAGAACCCAGCGCGGGAGTCGCAGCAGGGCAGCCTGGGGTTCGGCGCGGGCGGCGCGAGCAGCGTACCTGCCCTCGAGAAGGCGCCAGCCGAGGTCTACGCAAAGAACCTTGCCGTGGCGGAAGGCGGGCCGCCTACGGTCTTCGTCGAAGCCAACCCGATGTCTGCGGTGGAAGCTGTCGATCCCGACGCATTCTTCGACGCTTCGTACGAGCTGACTTTGGCTCGGATGGTTGCCCACGTGGTCGAAGTCGAAGGCCCTGTATTGGACGCGGTGTTGGCGCGCCGGATCGCGAGGGCCCACGGGTGGCAACGGACTGGGTCCCGTATTCAGCAGCGGGTGGAGGTGCTTGCCGCGAAGACGCATCGAATGACAGAGGAAGACGTTGGCACCTTCTACTGGGCTGCCGCCCGAGGCCCTGAGCTGCCGCTAGCGTTCCGGCGGGCTGCCGACGACAGCGCTCGAACCGTGGACGAGATCTGTATGCCAGAGCTTGCCGAACTAGCGAGAGCCGTACTCGCCACTGGCAAGAGCGGCGATGGAGCGGTCATCGCGATGGCTCGGGAGCTGGGGCTGCAACGTCTTCGGGAAGTGAGCCGCGGCCGGTTTGAGAGGGCCATGCAGCTGGCAAGCGTTCGGTAGTGGGTGCTGGCGCGCGCCCGTAGCTTCGAATAGCAAGTCGAGGCTGTCCAAGGGAGAGAAAGGTATGTCAATCCTGCAGGAGATACTCGCCTGGTCTAAAGGGCTGCCCGCTTGGCAAAGCGACGCCCTTGTCCGCTTGTTGGTGAAGCAGACGCTGACGGCGGACGATGTGCATGATCTGTTCGCAATGCTCAAGGCGGCGCACGGCATTCCCGACCCAATGGGACGCATGCCGAAGCAGCTCACGGCCGATCAGATTCCCGCACCGGTCCTGAACTCGACGCACGTAGCGCTACTGGCATTGAAGAACCTGCGTCATGTCAACGCGATTGCCGCGAACCAGTGCTTGCTGTTGGGAACTGGACTGACGGTGATTTACGGCGACAACGGCACCGGTAAGTCCGGCTATTCGCGCGTGCTCAAACGCGCATGCCGGGCCCGCGATCAGACCGAGGTGATTTTCCCAAACGCCAATCTTCCGACCGGCACAGCCGGCCCAGCCGAGGCGGCCTTCGAGATCGCGGTCAACGGTGTCAAGCAGCATGTGCAATGGAGCGGATGGCAAGGTCGCGCCTCCCGAACTGTCGTCGCTCGCGATCTTCGATTCGCGTTGCGCGCGCGCCTACCTCGACACAGAAGCCGACTTCGCCTACGTGCCGTACGGACTCGATGTCTTCGAGGGACTGGCGAAGGTCTGCAAACAGCTCAAAGGCATGCTCGAAGCCGAGCATGTGCAGGCTGGAGCCGATCTGACGGCTTTCGCGCCACTGCAAGGCGACACGGCGGTGGGCAAGCTCATCGCCACGCTCTCTGCCAAGACCACGACGGCTCAGATCGACGCGCTGACAACGCTCGAGCCCGACGAACTAGCTCGGCATGCGCAGCTGGACCGTAGCCTTAAGGAGAACAACCCGACGGAGAAGGCCGCTCAACTGCGCCTGCGCGCACGCCGCATTGCTGCTATCGCAGCGGCTGCGACCACCAACGGCTCGTTAGTGGGCTCGGCGGTGGTCGCCAAGCTGCGATGTTTGGCGGACGGCTTGCGAGCGGCACAGGCCGCAGCGGCGCTCGCCGCACGGCAGTTCAAGGAAGGCGCGAACCTGCTGCCGGGCACCGGCGGCGAAGCATGGCGGGAGTTGTTCGATGCCGCTAGAAGGTTCGCGCTCGAATCGCACTCTGACAAGGTGTTCCCCAATCTAGGCGCGGACGGACTCTGTCCACTCTGCCAGCAGCCCCTCGCCGAGAGCGCCGCGCGTTTGCTGCGCTTCGAGGCCTTCATCCAGCAGGAGGCGGCACGGACAGTCCAAGAGCGCCGTGCCTCCTTGGCCGCGGAGTACACGCCGTTCGCGTCGCAGGTCTTGACTTTGAATCTGGACCAGGTGACTTATGGCGAGATCGAGTCGCTGGATGCGCAGCTGGCTGTCGATGCGCGCGCTTTCGAGCAGGCGCTGACGGTTCGGCACGAGGCCATCAAAGCGGCAGTGGTCACAGGTCAGTGGGACGGCACGGCCCAAGCTTTGGTTTGCCCAGCAGCGCGGCTCGACGCGCTCGCCAACAGATTGAACTGTGAGGCGGAGACTTTGGAAAAGGCTTCCGACGATAAGGCGCGCGGCGCACTGCAGAAACAGTTCGTCGAACTCGATGCACGGGTCCGGCTGAGCCAAGTCAAGACTGGCGTACTCACGGCGATATCCCGGCTCAACCATCAGGCGAAGCTCACCAAGTGTCTCTCTGCGGTCAAGACAACGGCCATCTCTTTGAAGGCGGCGGAGCTGGCCGAGAAGGTGGTGTCAAAGGAGCTTGCCAACGCGCTGAACCGTGAGTTCAAGGCGTTGGGTGTTGGTACGCTCAGCGTGTCGTTGCAAAGCCGTGCAGACAAGGGCAGGGCCTTGCACAAGCTGAAGATTGCGCTGGCGAGGAGCTGCAGCCCCGCGGACATCCTCAGCGAGGGCGAGCAGCGCGCCGTGGCGATCGCTTCCTTTCTGGCCGAGGTCAGCCTCAGCGGCAGCAAGGGTGGGGTCGTGTTCGACGACCCCGTATCTTCGCTCGACCATCGCCGGCGTGAACGCGTGGCGAAGCGTTTGGCGGCCGAAGCCGCGCAGCGACAGGTCATCGTGTTTACGCACGACATCTACTTTCTCTGCATCCTCGCGGAGGAAGCGAAGTCCGCCGGCGTGCCGATCACCACGCAGAGCCTGACCCGACGCAATGAGGGCTTCGGCGTTGCCGATCCGGACCTGCCGTTCGAGGGCAAGAACGCGGCAGCACGGATCAGTGCGCTGAGGGACCAGCATCAGGTCATCGCCAAGCGGTTCAAGGATGGCGACGAGCAGGAACACAGGAAGCTGACGATCGAGGCCTACTTCCGGTTGCGCTTGGCCTGGGAGCGCGCCGTCGAAGAGGTGCTATTGCGCGAGGTGGTCCTGCGCTTCCGCAAGGGCGTGGAAACACAGCGGCTTATCGGCGTGGTCGTTGACGAGAATGACTACGCACGAGTCCATCGCGGCATGACTAAGTGTTCCAACTACGCCCATGACAAGGCGTTGATGGGAGGCGTGGCCGTGCCCGAACCCGATGAACTGCTTACCGACATCGCGGCCTTGGAAACCTGGCGCGCGCAGACCGAACAGCGCAGCAAGGACATCACCAAAAAACGCAAGACGAGCGCCGCCGCGGTGATTGCGGGCGCCGGGGCTGCGTAGGGATCGCGCCCGTTGAACTCCCTCAGTCTGTCGTACACGCTGCGCACCCTGCGCGAGCGGCCTTTGTGGCGGCTGCTGGCTGCCGACAAGGCGCCAGCCGTGTTGGCGCTGCTGCAGAGCCTGCTTTTGAAACAAGAGAAGACCCTGCCCGGTTCGGTACTGGCGGAGAGGCTGACGCACGAGATCGACCTGCTTCGTGCTGCGGGCGTCGATCTACCGCAGACCCCGCAGCAGTACATCGCCGATTGGCTGGTCCAGGGCTGGTTGACCCGGCGCCTGCCGGCCGGCGCGAGTGAAGAGATGTTCGATCTGTCGGCAGATGCCGTGACCGCGCTACGGTTTATGCAGACGCAGGTGCAGCCCCGCGCCGCTGCAACCGAGAGTCGGCTGGCGGCCGTGACGCACCAGCTCGTGCGGCTTGCAGAAGAGACCGATCCGAATCCGCGAACTCGTGTGCAGGCGCTGCTCGCTGACCGTGCGCGTATCGACGATGAGATTGCTCGTGTCGAAAGCGGTGCGGTGCAACCGCTGCCAGATGAACGGGCAATTGAACGGGTGCGCGAGATCATCGCGCTCGCCGACGAACTCGCTGGTGACTTCCGACGCGTGCGTTCCGACTTTGAACAGCTGAACCGGCAGTTGAGGACAAGCCTTCTCGGAGACCACGACAGCCGCGGCGAAGTACTCGAACTGTTGTTCTCCGGCATCGACCTGGTCCGCGACAGCGACGCCGGCAGAACCTTCGACGCGTTCTGGCGCTTGCTGACCGATCCCGAGCAATCGGCGCTACTGAAAGAGGCCCTCGACGCAGTGACGCACCGGCCGTTTGCAAGTGGGCTGGATTCCCGCGAGCGGCGCTTGCTTCTGCGGCTGACGAGCAGCCTGGCGCGCGAGGGCAGCGAGGTACACGATGTGTTGCAGCACTTCGGCCGCAGCCTGAAGGCCTTTGTGCGCAGCCGCGAGTTCCTCGAGCAGCGCCGACTCAATGCGCTGATCCAGAAGACGCTGAAAGACGCACTGGGTGTCAAGGAGAGCGTGCGCGCCAACCAGCCGCTGGCGTACCAGTTGACGCTTACCAGTAGTCGCATCCGCTCGATCTCTCAACTGATCCTGCACGACCCTTCGCAGCGCGTGGTCAACGCGGAGATGCCCAACGATGAGGGTTCTGAGATCGGCTTGGACGAAGTGGCCGAGCTGCTAAGAGCCTCCGAGATCGACTTGCGAGCGCTTAGAGCAAACATCTGCGTTGCGTTGCTCGATGCGTCGCAGGTTTCGATCGCCGAGTTGCTCGGGCGCTTCTCCGCCCCGCAGGGTCTGGGCAGCGTGATCGGCTATGTCGCACTCGGCGTTGATCACGGCGAGGTCGGCGACGAAGCAGTTCCTGTGACATGGCGGGGCACAGATGCTTGGGAGCGCACTGCGCGGGTGCCTTCGGTCTGGTTTTTGAGGGAGCGGGTGCGTGAACTTGCCGATTGAACGAGGCGCAGAGCTGGTCGCCGCAGAGTTTGTGGAAGGTACCGCGAACACCAGCGCGACCGCTGGCGTGTTTCTCGGCGATACCGGCGCGCTGCGCCTGGACACCCGACGTGTCATCGTGCAGTTGCTTCTTGGGCCGGCATTGGACGCCCAGCGGCAGTCGAAACTGTGGCCCGTATTGGTTCGCGACGAAGCTGCTGTTCGGTCGCGGCTGCACGAACTATTTCTCGATCTGGTGATCGATCGCGATCAAGAGGTCGCGTTCACGCGGCAGGTGAGTTCTGCGGAGCTGGACTTGCCGGTGCTGCTGCGACGCACGCCCCTGACGCTGCTGGATTCGGCGCTGCTGCTGTTTCTGCGCCAACGCCTAACGGAATCCGACACGCAACTCGAGCGGGCAGTGGTCTCGACGCAAGAGATGGCCGAACACTTGTCGATGTTCCAGCGCGAAGCCGCCACCGACCATGTGCGCTTCAGCAAGCAGGTGCAGCACGCCGTCGACAACGCAGTGAAGTACAGCCTGCTGCGCAAGTTGCGCAACACGGAGGAGCGGTTCGAGGTGGCGCCCACGCTGAAGCTGCTGTTCTCGGCCGAGGAGATTCTGGCGCTGGGCAAGAGCTATCGAGTTCAGGGTGCTGTTCCGCCTGCCGAAGACGCTGACGACGTCGGCGTGTCCGATAGCGTCGAGGGTGGCGACGCGTGAAGAACGATCTTCTTCGTCATGCGGACCTCTTCGCTACTGACGCCGACGCACCTGAGCGGTTCTGGTCGTGCCTCATTCAGACCTTCAACTGGGGCACGTTCAGTGGTGTGCACCGCTTCCCCATGGCGCGGCGAGGGCACTTGTTTGTCGGACCATCGGGCGCCGGCAAGTCCACAGCGCTGGACGCGCACGCCGCACTGACGACACCTCCACTGTGGCTCAACTTCAACGTTGCGGCGCGCGAGGCGGAACGTGGCGGTGTGGACCGCAACGCCGTCACCTACGTGCGCGGTGCGTGGGCGGAGCAGACGGCCGAAAGTGGGGAGGTGGCGGCGCAGTACCTGCGGGCGGGCACCACCTGGTCGGTTATCGCCGAGACCTTCCGCAACGGCCGTGGCGATGTCGTCAGCCTCGTCCAGTTGCTCTACATCCGCGGGTCGTCCACTGCGGCCTCCGATCTGAGGAAACTCTACCTCGTCTTCAAGCGCGAGATCGATGTCCGCGAGTTCCAGGTCTTCGCCGAGAACGACTTTGACGTGCGCAAGCTCAAGGCAGCCTTTGGCGATGGCGCATGGATCGGGGACAAGTTCAGCGGCTATCAGGAGCGCTTTCGCGGGCTCCTCGGCATCGAAAGCGAAGGGGCGCTGAAGCTGCTGCACAAGACGCAGGCGGCCAAGAACCTGGGCGACCTGAATGCCTTCTTGCGCGACTTCATGCTCGATCTGCCGGAAACCTTCGGGATCGCTGACGACCTTATCAAGGAGTTCGGCGATCTCAACGACGCGCATCAATCGCTGGTGGAGGCTGGCCGCCAGATCGACACGCTGGAGCCGGCACGGGTCGATAACGAGGAGTTGTCACGTGCGCGAGCGACGAGTCTTCGGCTCGTCTACCTGCGAGATGCCATCGACCCATACCGCGAGCAGACGCGGCACCGGCTGCTGGCCGACGCCATCAAGGATCTGGCGCTGCAGATAGAAGGCGCGCAAGGCGACATGGTCGAGCTAAGAACCAAGGCAGCAGCGGAACTGCTCAAACTCAACGAGATGCGCAGTCGGCGTGCCGGTTTGGGTGGTGCATTGATTGCCGATCTGGAGCAACAGCGTAGTGACGCTGAGGAGCAGCGTCGGGAGCGGGGGGTCAAACGTCAACGCACTGAAGAGGCCTGCTTGTCGATGGGCTGGACGGTGCCGAACGCGGCTTCGGCGATGGTCAACGTGGTGGACCTTGCTCGGGCAGCACTGGAAGCCGACGCCGCGCAGGGCCCGACAGTCGCCGATGAGCGATTCAAGTTGCGTCGCGAGATCGACACCAAGGAGGACGAGTTTCTGCGCTTGTGCGGAGAGATCAAGGCGATGGAGCAGCAGCCGTCGAACATTCCCCACGCCACGTTGCGCCTTCGCGATGCGCTGTGTGAGGCCATCGGAGTGGCACCGTCAAAGCTGCCCTTCGCGGGTGAACTGATGCAGGTCAAAGGGTCGGAGTCGATGTGGCACGGGGCTGCCGAGCGCGTCTTGCGCGGTTTTGCGCTGTCGCTGGTGGTGAACGATCGGTGGTATGAGAAGGTGTCGCGCTGGGTCAACAACACGCACCTCGGCGCGCGCTTGGTGTATTTGCGCGCCTTGCCGCAGCGCGCCGCCAGCGCTACGCCAGGGCCCAACTCGCTCGCTCGAAAGGTCGACGTGGCGCCCGGCGAGCTGGCAGAGTGGGTGACGGAGGAACTGAAGGTCCGATTCGACTACGAGTGCATCACCGATCTCGATGCCTTCCGTGCGGCAACGCGCTCGGCGCTCACTCCGCAGGGCCTCGTCAAGCACAACAGTACCCGACACGAGAAAGATGACCGCAGCGCCGTCAACGAGCGTCGTCAGTGGTTACTCGGGTTCGACAATCTGGCCAAGCTGCAACTGTTTCGCGCCGATGCGCAGCACGTGGCCGGTGAGATTGCCGGCCTCCAGACACGGCTTTCCGAACTGGACGACCGTGAGGCGCGGCGGGCGCTGAAGATGCGGCACTGCCAGACCCTGGTCAACCAGAGCTGGTCCGATATCGACGTGTCCGCGATGGTCCGGAAAGTCGAGGAGTTGACGCAACGCATTCAAGCCGAGCAGGACGCGCACCCGGACTTGAAAGTGCTGGATGCGGAGATTGCCCGCCAAGTCAAGGCGCACGAGTTTGCTGCCGGCAAGGTACATCAGCAGCAAGCGGAGATCGATCAATGGTCAAAGGAGCGGCTCGGGCACCAGACAAAGCACGAGCGACTTGACGCGCGGCTACTCATGATGACGCTGCCGCAGGATCTGATCCGGAGTATTGAGGCGCGATATGCCGAAACCGGCAAGGCGCTTGCGATCGAGAACCTGAGCGAACTGACGCTGATCGTTGAACGCTCGCTTGGCCACGAGCGTGGCACGGTGCAAAGCGCGATCGATCGTTTGCAGGCGTCTATCGAACGGCGCCTGTCGGACTTCGTGCGCAGTTGGCCCGCCGAGTCCGCCGGGCTGGACGCCAGGATCGAAAGCATCGATGACTTTCTTGCCAAGCTGCATCGCCTGCAGACCGACCGGCTGCCCGAGTTCCGGGGGCGCTTCATGGAACTGCTCACGCGCCAGAGCGACCAGAACCTGACTCGGCTGTCGCACCAATTGGAGACGGAGCGCAACGCGATTCGAGAGCGGCTGGAGACGGTCAACGATAGCCTGAGAGGGGCACAGTTCAACCCCGGTACTTACCTCACCATTGAATCCACCGACAAGATGCTCGAGCCGGTGCGAGTGTTCCGCGCCGAATTGAAGGCCGCGCATTCAGGCTCGCTCAGCAGTGACCCGGTGCTGGCCGAGCAGCGATTCTTGGCACTCAAGGTGCTCGTCAAGCGCCTCGCCAGTCAGGATGCGGCCGATCAGCGCTGGCGTGCGCTGGTGCTCGACGTGCGCCAGCACATCGACTTCATTGCCCGCGAGCGCGACGAAGCTAACGTGGAGGTCGAGGTCTATCGCAGCGGTGCGGGCAAGTCTGGTGGGCAGCGGCAGAAGCTTGCGGCCACCTGCCTGGCCGCTGCGCTGCGCTACCAACTCGGTGGCATCGACGGCGCGTTCCCTACTTACTCGACCGTCGTCCTCGACGAGGCTTTCGACAAGGCTGATCCGAAGTTCACCGCCCTGGCGATGAACATCTTCGTCAAGTTCGGCTTCCAGATGGTTGTCGCGACGCCGATGCGCTCGGTGATGGCATTGGAGCCGTTCATTGGCGGAGCGACGTACGTGTCGATCAAGGACCGTAAGCACTCCCAGGCGCGACAGATCGAGTACGACGAGGCGCAATCACGGCTGCAACTGTCTGGCGGCGAACGGCAGGAGAGCGCCGATGCAGTCGCCTGACGATGTTCGGCAGGGGCTCGCCACACGCTTTGCCCGCCAGCACCGGCGTTGGTTCGCACTGCGTCCGCAGTCCGATGGCGAATGGCCGCTCACGCTTTCGCTTGGACGCCCGACAGAGCAGGATTTTGTCGCCGATCCCGCGCGGGTTCGCCAGTGGGTCGCGTCCTGGGAAGCCTTCGGTCCTGTGCCCGCGGAGGTGCGTATTGAGTGGGGCGATCGGCATTGGCCGCGGCTCGGGCACCAACGGCTACCGGAGCGTCTGTTGGTTAACTCGGCGGACGCGGTGGCAACTCTGGTGGGCATTGGCAGACGCTGGCAACGCGCATGCAATCGTGCGGGGCGACTGAGCAGCTTCTGGACCGCGTTGTCCCGTCATGCAGTGCTCGGGCGCGTCTTCGACGCGCTAGCCGACTATGCCGATGAAGACTTTGATCGGCTGCTTGCGCTGTTGGCGTGGGCGGACGCGAACCCTGCTTCCGAGCTATACCTGCGGCAACTACCCGTCGCGGGGCTGGACACGAAATGGATCGCAGCCCGCTCGGCAGTCTGCACCGAGCTGTTGCGGTCGCTGCGGCCGGCGCAAGGCGAGGTGTGCGTGGGCTCCGACCTGCATGCACTGCTTGGTTTGAAGCGCCCCTCACCGCGCATTCGCGTGCGTCTGCTGTGTCCGGCTCTGCGGCAGCGGGTGGGCGGGCTGGCAGACATCGAGGCTCCCGTGGCGCAACTGGCGGCGCTCGACATCGCGCCGCGAACCGTGGTCATCGTCGAGAACCTTGAGTCCGGGCTGGCACTGACCGACATGGTCGGAGTGGTGGCTGTCATGAAGTTGGGCGCGGCCGTCAAGCTCGTTGCAGAGCTGCCCTGGGTGACGCGAGCCCACTGCCTCTACTGGGGCGACATCGATACCTTTGGCTTCGAGATTCTGAACCGCGCGCGTGGTGTCCTGCCGCACGTCCAATCGGTCTTGATGGATTCGACGACTTTGCTGGAGCACCGATCACTATGTGTCAGCGAGCAAACCCAGCTGGTCAGCCTTGAGCTGCCGCTGTTGACTGTTGAGGAGCGCGAGGCCTTTGAGGGGCTGCGCAATGACCGGTGGGGTCAGCGGCTGCGGCTTGAGCAAGAAAGGCTTCCGTGGCCAACGGTACTGGACCGCCTGGTTGCTGCGGCATCCGGCTGATGCGTGAGCGCGCCCTGAGCAGACGCTGGGTGCGCATCCGAAGGTTGCCGCCCGGCAAGGAGCCTTCGGTGTCTTGCCGAGAGACTCCGACCTGTCGGTCTAGCGAAGGATAACTTTCGGGGTAACTCACGATAACCAAGCACGCGAAGTAGAGCACCGGCGCGGCTTCCCGCAAGACTTTCAATTGACCCCGGCTCCACCAGAATACTCTCGCCCTAACGTGCGCGGAACGTGCAGCAGCGTGCAGGGAGAGAGATTGCAGGTCGTTGATTTGACGGCGATTTCTCCACCGCATCGACCGGGAAGCGGCGAGAGATGGGGCTGGGACCGGCGTTGCGCGACACGCTTGCCCAGGCCGGCCACAGCCCCACCACGGCCCGGCAGATGGCCCACGAGGCGCGCGAGCTGCTGCGCCAGGCCGTTGACCCCCTGGACGCCCGCGAAGCCCGCCGGCAGGCGGCACGAGAGACCGAGGCAGTCGTCTGCCATGCGGCCAATGCCCTCGGCGAGCGCCCTCATGGCCGACAGTCGAGCAGCGTTGCCATCGGCCTCGTCAATCAGCTCACGCAGCATCTCAACCAGAGAGAAGGCACTGCATGCGATCGCGCTCGCGATCTGTGCGGCGGTGCTCGCGCGTTCGTCATGCATGGTTGGCCTCCAAGTCGCTGGTTCCCTCGAAGTTCGGTCCGTAGCTCCAGCGGTCATGCGAGCCGATGATGCAACCGCCGACCGCGCTATCGGCCATCGAGCCAATTGAGGTGGCGAGCGCCTGCGCTGCGTCCGTCGCCACTCCGGCGGGGAAGTCTTCGTCGCATTGCGCCTGAGCCAGCAGCCGGGATAGTGTGTCGCACCGACCTGCGATCGCTTCCAGCACCAAGCGGAACTGCTCAGCCGTCAGTGACGGGCCAGGCGGTGAGGCGACAATCGGGGTAGCCATGATGTGCGTTTCCTTTCAGGGTTGCACGTTGTGGTCAGGGGCCGGCGGTGTTCCACCACCGCCGCACCCCGCTTTGCCTCAGGGCCGCTGAGGCGCCGGAATGCTCATGCGGCCAGCGCCTCCAGCGGCCTGATGTGCGCGATGGTCTTTCCCGCCTCGGCCTGCACCACGGCCACGTCATAGGCGGTTTGCAGGTTCATCCAGAACTGGTGCGAGGTGTTGAAGAACCGCGCCAGCCGCAGCGCCGTGTCGGCGGTGATGCCGCGGCGCTCGCGCGCAATCTCGTTGACGCGCGCGGCCGTGACGCCCAGCGCATTCGCCAGCGCGTTGGACGACATGCCCAGCGGCTTCATGAACTCTTCGCGCAGAACTTCGCCGGGGTGAACGGGGGGGAGCTTCTTCGCCATGCTTGCCTCAGTGGTAGTCCACAATCTCTACGTCCTTCGGTCCTTTGGCAGTCCACACGAAACACGCGCGCCATTGGTCGTTGACACGGATGCTGTGCTGCCCCTTGCGGTTGCCGGCCAGCGCTTCCAGCGCATTGCCGGGCGGGGATGCCAGGTCGCGCAACTCGTGCGCCGCGTCGAGCATCGTCAGCTTGCGCCGGGCGACACCCTCGATGTTCACGAAGCGCTTCACTCGCCGCCCCTCGTGCAATGCCTGCGTATCGGCGTCCTTGAAGGATTGGATTGACACGGCGTCAGTCTATATCGCTTGTCGATAAACGTCAAGCCGCCTTGAACGGCAACACCAGCGCCGCGGGCGTGTTCAGGTACTGCGCCCAGGCCGCCAGCAACATCCTGCGCTCGTCGATGAAGCTGGCCCGGTTGTAGGCCGCCTTCACGCGGTCTTCCTCGCGGTGCGCGAGGCAAGCTTCGATCACTTCGCCGCGTGCTGCTGCCGTCTCGTAGGCCCAGGTCGAGAACGTCGCGCGACACAGGCCGTGAACCGTGGTCCGGTCGCGCATGCCCAGGCGGTCGAGCGCGCGAGCAGCGCCATGTTCGACAGAGGCTTGCCCTCGCAGCCTGGCTGCGGCGTCGGGAACACCAGCACGTCGTCCTGGCCCGCCTGAGTTTTCACGATCTCGATTGCGCGTGGCGGCAGGTATCCGAACGGCCGTGCGTGACATTGCATCGTGGCGAGAACGGGGGGAGAGAAGGGCGGGAGCGGTTGGCACAATCCGCCAACTCGCTCGGTAGGAGGCAACGATGGAGCACAGGGAATCGGAGTCGATCGCGCCCAAGTTGAAGGGGGCAATGTCGATGCAGCGCGCTCTCTTCATATCTCTCGGTGTTGCATGCGCTGTCTACGCGCCGGGCGCCTCTGCGCTCTACCGCTGCGTCGATGCGACGCCAACACGAAGCAGCAGTCGAAAATCGACGCCAGCCCGAACCAGATCCACGGCGAGCGCGTGCCGGCAGCCAGCCGCGAGAGGCTGCCAGCCCGGCCGCTCCAGGCAACGGCAGCACCAGAGCCGCAGGCGCCTCCGACGCGCGCCGGCTCGCTCGGCCCCAGCTCCGACCAGGTCGCGTGCGAGCGCGCGCTGTGGGAATACGACCGGCTACCAAGCAACGTAGCGCCGCGCACCACGCTGACCGAGTTCGAGGATCGTCGCGTCGAGGCATCCGAAGCCTGCGGGCGTCGAATCGCGATCAAGCGCGAGCACCAGCAGATGATCGACAAGGAGCGCGCCAGGCTAGAGCGGATCGCGATCGACCGTCGGCACTTGAATGATTGTCAGCGCAAGATGAACAGCGGCCTATGCAGCCGCGACAACCGCCGCAGCGACTGCTATGACGACGTAGGATTCCCCTGCTAGGCCGATCCCACATGGCAGCGTCCGACCTCGCGGCAGCGCTCGCTGAGGTCGAGGCAACCGGCGAGAACCACAACGCGACTGGCAGGGCGTTGTTCGAGGCTTGCCACGGCGACCTGTTTCCGATGGACGCCCTCGCGATGACAGTGCTTGATCGGTCGCTCAGCCTCGTGCAAGGGTTCACGCTGCTTGTCCGCAATGGCGGGTACACCCCCGCAGCCGGCCTCGTTCGCATGCAATTGGACAACGTGATCAGGCTCCACGGCATCACGAGTCAGCCCGATCCTCACGACGTTGCAAGTCGAGTCATCGCTGGAAAGCGGCTTGACCAGCTGCGCGGCGTTGATGGCAAGCGCATGCGCGACGCGAACCTGCGCGCGCTGCTCAGCAAAGCGAATCCCTGGGTCGATCACGTCTACAGCGTGTCGTCCGGCTATGTTCATCTGTCGGATCAGCATGTGCGGCACTTCATGCAGCGGTCGGCCATCAATGCGGCAGGGAGTCGCGACGTGGCAATCGGCACAACCGACGACTACCTTCGCGACGAACAGCGCATTGATCTCGTGAACGCGTTCTGCGGCGTGACGCGCAACGTGCTCAAGGTGGTGTCGCGATGGGTTGACCATCGTGACCGGCACGGCGACCGGTCGGAACTGGCGGCGCGTTTCCCCCATCGACTGTAGGGGTGGTCCGCTTGACCCAACCGAGGTCACCGGTCGACGCGCGCCGGTGGGCTGGACGCTGACCTTGCCCGCCACCGTGGTGGCCGGCCTGCTCGGGCTGCTGTCGGTGTTCACCGGCGAGTTGCGCTAGCACTACTTGCTGCCGTCGCTGGCCGTGCCATGGGCCGCGCGCCTGGTGCCTGCCGGACCGCGGCCGGTATGGATCACTGCCATCGCGACCAGTCTTGCAGCGTTCGTGCCGGCCGCACTTGCCGTGGCCGTGGCCTGGGTTGGCGGTGCCGCTTCCGCGGCATAGCCGACGCGTTTCCCCTTCTTTTCTCTTCAACACCGCCGACCAAGGAGACCCCCATGTCACATCTGAAGACCGTAGTGCTCGCCTGCCTGTTGCCGATCAGCGCCGTCGCGGCGCCGGAGACCTATGCCATCGACCCGGTGCACTCGTTCCCGCACTTCTCGCTCAACCACCTGGGCATGTCGACGATCACCGGCCGCCGCTTCGACAGGATGAGCGGTAGGATCACGCTCGACCGGGAGGCGAGGAGCGGTACCCTCGAGGTCAAGGTGGACACCGCATCGCTGACGACCGGCGATGCCAGGCATGAGCCCGGCAGCTGGGCCGCGAAGAACTACGGTCCGCGTTCGCGCGACGAGCACTTGCGCACTGCGGACTTCTTCAACGTCGCCGAGTTCCCCGAGGCGCTCTACAGGGGCACCAAGTTCAACTTCAACGGCGACAACCTCGAAAGCATCGACGGCACGCTGACCTTGGGAGTCAGCAAGCCGGTCAAGCTGGCCGTGACCTTCTTCAAGTGCGGCCCGCATCCCTTCACCAAGAAGGACATGTGCGGCGCCGACGCGGTGGCCTCGACCAAGCGCAGCGAGTTCGGGATGAAGACCATGGTCGGCCCCCTTTCGGATGAAGTGAAGCTGAGCTTCAACATCGAGGCGTTCAAGGAGTGACGACCGCTGCGCGCTCGCCGGCGCTACAGCAGCATCGGCGTGTTCACCGGCGCGTCGCGCGAAATGACGACAATGCGTCCATGCCATTGCAGCGACAGCAACATCACCATGTGGATCGATCGCCTCGAAGGGCGCACGTTGGTGACCCGTCAGCGCAGCCCTACCGATGGCCGCGCCCAGCACCTGCGTGCGGCGTCGGCGGGATCGGCGCTCGCACGCAAGGCAGTGCAGCGCCTGCTCGACGGCGAGCGTCAGGCAATGGCTGCATTGAGCCCCGGGGAGCGCGCCATTCTGGTGGAGCTGCTGAACAAGGCAGCCCTGGTCGCTCGTAGGTGACCGGTCGCTTGGCGACGGAGCCACGACGGCATCGCCGAACACGCCGCCCCACGTGGGTTGTGGCAGGTCGGTCGCGTCGTCAACGTCGATGCTTGCCGGGCGGTGGCCTGAGGCTCGTCGGGCGTGTTCCCGTGTAGCGGGATAACTTTCGGGGGCAACTCGCGATGACCGAACGGGCGAGGGCAAGCACCGGCGCGGCTTCCCGCGTGACTTTCAATTGACCCCGGCCCACTTTTGACCGCCCGCGCCAGTGCAAGCCACTGGCGCGGGCGGTGTCAAACCGCTCGAGTCGTTGGCGATGCGAGTTGCACGCGCACGGCGTGTGTGGCGCCGTCGTTCACCAGCGCGACCGCATGACCGGCAACCAACACGCCATCCACGCTCGCCGTGGCCTCCTCGGCGTACCCCACTTCGATTTGATAGAGCGTGTCGCGAAAGCGGTAGGCGATGCTGTAGCCCGGCCAGTCGGCGGGGATGCACGGGCACAGCTGCAAGCGGGCCCCGCCCTCGTCGACCTGCAGGCGAAGGCCGAGCAGCGACTCGATGATCAAGCGGTACATCCAGCCGGCCGAGCCGGTGTACCAGCTCCAGCCGCCGCGGCCGGTGTGGGGCGCCACGCTGTAGACATCGGCGGCGACGACATAGGGCTCGACCTTGTAGGTGGCCACCTCCTGCGGCGTGCGCCCATGATGCAGCGGGTTGATGAGGTCCATCAGCAGCCACGCGCGCGGGACATCGCCCAGCGCGGCGAAGGCCATCGCTGCCCAAATCGCACTGTGCGTGTATTGGCCGCCGTTCTCGCGCACGCCGGGCACATAGCCGGCGATGTAGCCGGGGTTGGGGCCGCGGCGATCGAAGGGCGGGTCGAGCAGTTGCACCAGACCGGCATCGAAGCGAACCAGCCGTGCCGCCACCGCTTCCATTGCGCGCCGCACGCGCTGCCCATCGCCCACGCCCGACAACACGGCCCAACTCTGCGCGATCGAGTCGATCTGACACTCCGGGCTGTCTTTCGAACCCAGCGCCGTGCCGTCGTCGAAGTACGCACGGCGGTACCACTCGCCGTCCCAGGCTGCAGCCTCGAGACGGACAGCGAGTTGTTGTCGTTCGTCGTCGCAGCGCTGCGCGAACGCTTCGTCGCCGTGTCGTCGCGCCAGGACAGCGAATTGCTGCAGCACGTCGCAGAAGAAGAAGCCCAGCCACACGCTCTCGCCACGCCCCTCGTGGCCGACCTCGTTCATGCCGTCGTTCCAATCACCCGTACCCATCAGCGGCAGGCCGTGCGTGCCGTAGCGCATGCCGTGCAGCACGGCCCGCACGCCGTGCTGGTACAGGCTGGCCGAGTGGATCGAGCGCTGCGGCAGGTCGTAGTACGAGTCGTCGGTCGGCGGCACCGGCCGGCCCTCGAGGAACGCGACGTTCTCGGCCAGCACGCCGTGGTCGTGCGTGCCATTCACATAGCGGCACAGCGCCAGCGGCAACCACAGGTAGTCGTCGCTGATGCGTGTGCGCACGCCGCGGCCCGCAGGCGGGTGCCACCAATGCTGCACGTCGCCCTCGACGAACTGGCGGCTCGCGCACAGCAGCAGCTGCTCGCGCAGCAGTTCCGGGCGTGTGTGCACCAGTGCCATCGCGTCCTGCAACTGGTCCCGAAAGCCGAAAGCTCCGCCCGACTGGTAGTAGCCGCTGCGCGCCCACATCCGGCAGGCCAGGGTCTGGTAGACGAGCCAGCCGTTGGCCAGCAGGTTCAGCCCCGCGTCGGGCGTGTCGACCTGCACCGCCCCCAGCGTGTGGCGCCAGTGCGCGTGCACGGCGTCGAGCGCCTCGCGCTGCGCGACGGCGCCGCGAAAGCGTTGCACCAACTCGTCGGCTTCGTCGAGGCTGCGGCCCATGCCGAGACGAAAGACGATCGCGCGCGACTGTCCCGGCGCCAGATCAAACGACACCTGGATCGCGGCGCAGGGGTCGAGGCCCGGACCGACGCGGCCCGACAGGTGTCGCCGCCGCAGCGCAGCCGGGCTGCGCAACGAGCCGTTGCGGCCGATGAACTCGTTGCGGTCGCCGGTCAGCGTGGCCGACAGGCGATCGTGGTCATCGACGTCGAAGAACCCGATCCAGTCGCCGAAGTCGTTGCTGTAGGGGTTGCGCGCGTACACGGCACCGTTGTCCGCGGCGACTTCGGTGCTGATGTGCGGGGCGGTCTTGGTGCGCATGTCGCCGAGTACCCATTCGACGTAGCCGGTCGCCGACAGGCGCCGCGCACGGCCGCTGTCGTTGCGCAGCACGAGCACCGAGAACTTGACCGCGGCGTCGAGCGCCACGAAGAACGTCAACTCGCTGTGGATGCCGGCCGCGTCGTGCTCGAAGACGCTGTAGCCGAAACCGTGGCGCGTCGTGTAGCGCGCGCCGTCGCCGCTGTCCGGGCCAGCGGGCAGCGAGGTGGGCAGCCAGACCTGGCCCGATTCTTCGTCGCGCAGGTAGATGACCTCGCCGCCGCTATCGGTCACGGGGTCGTTCTGCCACGGCGTCAGGCGCAGCTCGTGCGCGTTTTCGCACCAGGTGTAGGCACTGCCGCCTTCGGACACCACCGTGCCGAAGCGCGGGTTGGCCAGCACATTGACCCACGGCGCCGGGGGGCGCTGCCCCGCCGGCGGGGCGATGACGTACTCGCGCCCGTCCGCCGTGAACCCGCCCAAGCCATTGTCGAAACTCAGCGCGCGCGGCGTGAAGAGCTGCGCGCTCGCCGCCACGGTCTCGGCGCTGCGCGTCGGCACGAAGGGCGCCACCCGCCGCTCGGCGGCGGGCTTGCGCAGCACCTGGCTCTCGAGCGATCCATGCTGGTCGTTGATGACGACCCGCGCCACGGCCTGCAGCAGGATGCGATCTTCGCCGGCGATCTGTTCGGCATGGCGCACGAAGATGCCGCCCGGCCGATCGACCACATGCGCTTCCAGCCCGGCGGCGATGAGTCCGAGGATCTGCTCCTGCAGGCGCTGGCGGTAGCCGTCGCGTTCCTCGTTCCAGATCACCAGATCGACCGCCAGCCCTTTCAGGCGCCACCACGTGTGCGCCTGCACCATCTGCTTGACGAGATCGATGTTCGCGGCTTCGCTCACCTGCAGCAGCACGATCGGCAGGTCACCCGAGATCGCGTATCCCCACAGGCCCGATTGGCTGCGGCGGTTGCGCAGCAGCATCGGTGCGTTGGCACGATGCGTCGGTTGCGAATAGACCACGGCGCCCGCCAGACGCGCGTACAGCTGCGTGTCGGACTCGCTGGCATTGATCTGGCGCAGCACGACCTGGCTGTGTGTCCACGACAGATCGAACACGCGATCGGCCAGGCGCCGGTCGACGTACTTGTGCACCAGCGCGAGGCAGGCCTCTCGTGTCTCGGCCATGCCATAGACGAGGTCGATGGTCGCTGTCTGATCAGGCAGCAGTGTGATCACACGCCGGGTCGCCAACGCCGGGTCGAGCACCGAACCCGCGCTGCCCGACAGCGCACCGGGCTCGCGCAGCGCGAGCGGTGCCTGCAAGTCGCGGCCGCGGCCGATGAAACGCGCGCGGTCGGTTTCGTGCGACGCCGCGCCGACCTGGCTCGCCTGCACGCCATGCACCGCCATCAGGTGGAACAGGTGCGGCGGCTGTTCCCCGGCGGATCGCGGCCGGCGCGTGCACAGCAGCGCTGCAGGCTCGGTCAACACCTCGGTCTGCACGAACAGTTTGCTGAACGCCATGTGCTGGGCATCGGCCGCGGCCGGCGCGATGACGACCTCCGCATAGCTGGTCAGCTCGATGCGCCGGCGCGTTCGGCCGGCATTGGTCAGGCGCAGGCGCCGCAGCTCGACGTCGTCTTCCGGCGAGACGACGATCTCGGTGTAGGCGTCGATGCCCTGGTCGCGGCGGCGGAACTCGGCGCGCCCTTCGGTGAAGATGGCTTCATAGGACTCGGGTGCCGACTGCGTCGGCTGGTGGGCGGTGGACCAGCAGGCGCCGCTGTCGACGTCGCGCAGATAACAGAAGCTGCCCCAGTCGTCGCAGGTGCTGTCCTCGCGCCAGCGCGTCACGGCCAGGTCCTTCCAGCGGCTGACGCCGGCGCCGGTGTGGGTCAGCATCACGTGGTAGCGGCCGTTGGACAGCAACTGCACCTCGGGTGTGGTCGTGTCCACGTTGGTGATCAGCCGCAATGGCGTCGCCACCGCAGCGGATTCGCTCTGCGCCAGCGCCCGCTCGGCGGTGTGCGGGTGGAAGGCCAGCACCTTCGGCACACGTTCATGCAGCAGCAGCAGCGTGGCCTGCAACTCGGGGTCGGCCTCGAAGCGGCGCTGCATCGGCTGCCCGAGCAGCACATGCGCCAGTGCCAGCAGGCTCATGCCCTGGTGGTGCGCCATGTACGAGCGCACGATCGCGCTCGTCTGGCCGCGCGGTACGCGCGACGGGGTGTAGTCGATGGCTTCGTAGTAGCCGAAGCGCCCGGCCAGGCCGGCATCGCCCAGGCGCAGCAGGTTCTGCAATGCAGCGGGTGCGTCGACCATCAGCGCCATCACGCTGGCGTAGGGCGCCACCACCAGGTCTTCGGCCAGCCCCCGCTTCAACCCCAGGCCCGGCACGCCGAAGGCGCGGTACTGATAGTTCAGGTGAGCGTCGGTGGCGTTGTAGCCCGACTCGGACATGCCCCAGGGCACGTCACGCTGGCGGCCATAGCTGATCTGGCGCTCGACGGCCGCGCGCATCGTCTGGTCGAGCAAGGTGCCTTCGTAGCTGGGCATGACCAGCATCGGCATCAGGTACTCGAACATCGAGCCGCTCCACGACAGCAGGATCGCGCGACCGTCCACCGTCGTCAGCAGGCGGCCGAGGGCGAACCAGCTCGCCTGCGGCAGCAGACCCTGCGCAATCGCCGTGAAGCTCGCCAGGCGAATCTCCGAGGCGAGCAGATCGTAGTAGCCGGCGTCCAGGCGCCGCTCGTCGACGTTGTAGCCGATGGCCAGCAGGCTGCGCCCGGGGTCGTAGAGGAAGCCGACCTCCATGCGCGCCAGGGCGCCGGCACGCTCGGCCAGCTGCCGCAGCGCGGCGCTGCGCTGCGCGAGCGCATCAACTTGCAGGCCGCCCTCGGGAGCGACGATCGCAAGCTCGGCCACCGCGGCCCGGCATTGCGCGCACAGGGCCTGCGCCCATCGGAGCGCTTCGGCGCCTGCGGCTTCGGCGTCGTTGTCGGGAGCGTGCGCCGCCAGCTCCTGCGCGCAACGGTCCAAGGCGTCGAACACGGTGCGCAGCGCCTGCGGTGTTTGCGGCGGCTGGCGCAGGGCGTCGTTCAACAGCCGCGCGAAGCGGCCGAGCGCGCTGTCGGGGGCGGGCGTGCGGGAGCCGGCGCCTTGCAGCAGGCGCAGCGTGTCGGCCAGGCCGCTCAGCAGTGGCGTCAGGTGCGGCGGGTCGAAGGCCGCATCGGCCAGCTCGGACAGGCCGGCGCGCAGCGTCAGCAGATGGCCCGCCAGGTTGCCGCTGTCGACGGCGGAGACGTAGCGGGGCCGCAGCGGCTCGAGCGTTTGCGTGTCGTACCAGTTGAAGAGGTGCCCCTGATGTTTTTCCAGGCGCTCCAGCGTCCGGATCGTGGCGCCGCTGCGCTCGATCAACTGGCCGAGCGTGATGTAGCCGAAGTCGTGGGCGGCCAGGTTCGACAGCAGCGCCAGCCCGATGTTGGTGGGTGACGTTCGGTGGGCCACGCGCTCGACCGGGAGCTCCTGCATGTTGTCGGCCGGCAGGAAGTTGTCCTGCGGTCCGACGAAGGTCTCGAAGAAGGCCCAGGTGCGGCGGCTGAGCAGGCGCAGGAAGAGGGTTTGCTCGGAGTCGAGCACCGCCCGCCCCAGCGGCAGCGGCCGGCTGATCCACCAGACGATCAGCGGCGAGAAGAACCACAAGACCAGCACCGGGGCGGCGAAGGCCAGCGCCATCGGCCGGTACAGGCCCAGGCCGACCACCGCCAGTGCGGCCAGCGTTGGCCCGATCCACATGCGTTTGGCCGTGTGCAGCAGGTCGGTCACAGCGTCGCTCGCGACGCGGCGGGCAGCTTCGGACGACGCCTGCCATTCCAGCAGGCGCCGCCTCGTCACCACCAGGCGCCAGAGCGTGCGCAGCACGGCGTCGAGACTGAAGGTGGCTTCGTAGGGCAGGCAAGCCAGGTTCAGGGTGGCCTGGGCGACTGAAGCGCCGGCAGTGGACGTGACGCTGCCCAGGTGCTGGCGCAGGCGCAGTTCCTGCGGCTTGCGCAGCAGGCTGACGATCGCCGCCAGCAGCGGCGGCACGAACAGCACCGCCAGGCCCGCCACCGTCCACAGCCACGGCGGCTGCAGCACGCTCCAGCCGAGCAGGAAGACGGCGGTGAGCGCGGCCGGAAACAGGCTGCGGCGCAGGTTGTCGACGATCTTCCAGCGCGACAACGCCGAAAGCGGGTTGGAGATCCTGACGAAACGGGTCGGCGCCGTGCGGTCGTCGGTGGCTTCGGTCACCGGCACCTTCAACCACGGCAGCAGCCAGGCGATGATCTGCCAGTCGCCGCGAATCCAGCGGTGGCGGCGCTTGACATCGGCGTCATAACGCGAAGGCGGCTCTTCGATCAGTTCGACGTCGCTGAGCAGGCCGCTGCGCGCGTAACAGCCTTCGAGCAGGTCGTGGCTGAGGATGCGGTTTTCGACCAGGCGGCCACCGAGCACGTGCTCGAAGGCATCGACGTCGTAGATGCCCTTGCCGACGAACGAGCCTTCGCCGAACAGGTCCTGGTAGACGTCCGAGACCGCGCGTGTGTAGGGGTCGATGCCGGGCTCGCCACCCACCAGGCGTGCAAAGTGCGACCGGTTGGCGCCCGGCAGGCTGACGCCCATGCGCGGCTGCAGGATGCCGTAGCCTTCGACGACGCGAGGCGCCTCGGACGCGCCGCCGAAACGCGGGCGGTTCAACGGGTGCGCCATCGTGGCGACGAATTGCCAGGCGCTGTCGCGCGGCAACTGCGTGTCGGTGTCCAGCGTGATGACGTAGCGCACGTCGCGCAAGGGCAGCGTGTCGCCGACGACGGCCGAGAAACGCTCGCCCGGTCCAGCGCCGGCGCGGCCACGCAGCAGCGCATTCAGGTCCGCCAGCTTGCCGCGCTTGCGCTCGTGGCCCATCCACACGCCCTCGCGCGGGTTCCACAGGCGCGGCCGATGGAACAGGAAGAAGCGGTCACCGTCGTGGATGCCCTGCCCGGGCGCGCCGTGCTTGCGATTGAGCGCCTCGATCTTCTGTCTGGCCAGGTTCAGCAGCGCGTCGTCGCCATCGCCGATCTCTTGCGCCGCGTCGAGAAAGTCGGTCAGCAGGCCGAAGTAGAGCTGCGCGTCGCGATTCGCCAGGAAGCGCACTTCCAATTGCTCGGCCAGGTCTTCGATGCCTTGCTCACTGCCGAGCAGTGTCGGCACGACGACCAGGGTTCGCGAGCCCGGCGCAATGCCGAGTTCGTAGTCCATGCGCGGCAACATGCGCGGCGTGGCCAGCAGGCCGGCTGCCCAATTGACCAAGGCCACGGCCAGCTGGCTCGCCGCCAGCAGCAGCGCCGCCGCTGCGGGCACCCACCACCAGCCGGGCGGCACGGTCGCGAAGGGTGACGCAAAGCCGTTCGATGCCCAGCCCACGACGCCCATGCTGAGCAGCAGCGTGAGCATGAGGATCGATCGGCTGTAGAACCGCAGCCGCTGCTGCACGCCCAGGCGACGCATGCGCTGCCATGCGGTCAGGCGCACCCGGGCGCGCGACAACAGCTCACCCCGGCCGGCGCCGACCAGGTAGTAGCCGAGGTGCGCCGGCGCGCTCGTTGGCGCAGCACCCGCGGCCGCCGCCTCGGTGGCGAGTGCGACGGCTGCCGCGGCCACTTCGGTCTCGTCGAGCGGGCTGGCGCGGGCGAGTCGCTCGATCACATGCCGGTAGTGGTCGCGCGTGCCGAAGTCCATGCGCGCATAGACGTCGGCGGGATCCCGGCGCAGCGTTTGTTCGACCAGCGACAAGGTCTCGACAAACTCGCGCCACTGCATCGTACCGAGCATGCGCAGACTGCCGATGCTGTTGCTCACCGAAAGCTGCGCGCGCGCCTGCCCCTGGGCCTCGGCCTGCACCAGGTGCTCGATGGTCTGGTCGGACTCGATCAGCCGTTGTTCGATCCAGGTCAGGGGCAGTGCCAGGGCGGCGCTCTGGCCTTGCAGGCGGCGCGCCAGCTCGGCGACGAAGGCGCTCGTCATCGGTGGATCGGAGCGCGCCATGTCGGCGATGACGAGGATCAGGCTCTTCGGGTCTTTCTCGGCCACGTCGAGCATCTTGTCGGCCCAACCGTTGGCCAGATTGCGGTCCTCGCGGCCAGCGCCGATGCGCACCGCCACCCGGCGCAGGTTCTCGATCAATGCCAGGCGCAGCATGATCGGCACGGCCCACAGTTCGCCCAGCCGCAGCGGCTTGACCGTCTGGTACGCCGCGACGAAGCGGCTCAGGGTGCCGCGGCCCACCCGCGCATCGCCGTGGGCCACGGTTTGCAGCGCCAGGTCATAGACCCGCGGCAGGCCCGCCGACGGCCCGGCGCGCAGCTGCGGCAGCTCGCGGCTGTAGCCCGGCGGCAGGTGGCGTTTGGCGGTGCGGATCTCTTCTTCGATGAAGTAGAAGTTGTCGAGCAGCCACTCGCCGGCGGGCGTGACTCGACGCTGCAACTCGGCGCTGCGCGTCAGCAGCGTGTACACCTCCACCAGCAGCTTCTCGTTGGCTGCCAGCCGCGGCAGCAAGCGGTCCGGCGCACGTGACGTGGTCAGCTCGTGCTGCGCAGCCAACGCCGTGCCGTGCTGCGCCATCTGGTCGGCAGAGAACAGCTCGGCGCTCAACGGTCCCTCTCCGTCGATCGGCCCCGGCCCTCGAACGTCACGCAACACGGTGATTTGGGCGAGCCACCAGCGAACAGGCCCCCAGTGTCGGTCCGGCGCCTTCACGATGCCGGCCCGGGACCGCCGTTGCGCCGAGACATCCTGGTTGAACTCCCTACTGCTGCCCGCATTCGAAGAACGAGTATGCACCGGCGACGAGACGACCTCTGCAGCCGACAGGCAGCTTCACGGCGCGACGACATCGAAGCTGTAGGCGATGAACCGGCTTTCCCAGCGCGTCGCGTCGCTGGTCGACAACCGAAGCTCGGTGCCGCGCAGCAGCCATCGCCCTGGCAGCGGCAGGCGCGGCGAGATGCGGCCGTCCTTGTCGGTGCGCGTCCACAAACCGATCGGGCTGTTTTCGTTGACCAGCTCGACCGGAAAGTCGGCGAAGGGCTCGCCGTCGCGCAGGAGCTGAAAGCTCGCCTTGTCGTTGACCCTGGGTGCGGCGGTCGGCGTCAGGCGAACCACGTCCAGCGCCGTGCCGACGGGTTGGGGCGCCGTCACGCCGGCGCCGTCGAAACGCGCGCTCTTCACGTAACGCTCGCGAAACGGCAGGCCTTGCGCGCGCAGCGCGTGCCAGGCCGCCACCACCTCCGCGCTGGGGCGGATCTCGCGGAAATACACCTCGACCAGTTGCGGCGACAGCTCGACGTCGAAGGGCTGAAGTTGCGCCCAGCAAGTCAGGGCCGGGCCGTTCTCGGCGTCGGCGCGCAGCAGCGTGGCGTTGCGCACATGGCGGCGAAACGCCAGCGCGACGCTCTTTCCGTCGCCGCCGCGGCAGCCGCTCTTGTCTAGCGAGTTGCCGCCGACGCCGCCTTCGTAGAGCGGAAAGCGATTGCCGCTGCCGATCAGGAATTCGGCCCTGCCGGCGCCGGGCTGCCACTCGAACCAGGTGTCGTGTGCCTGCACGGCGGGGGCCAACAGCAGGGCGGCGAGGCCGATCGATCGTGACCAACGCATACGACAACACTTCCTTCAAGGGGCGAACGCAAGCGCCAGCACGAGCAGCGCGCTGGCGCTGATCCACGAGGCCGCGACCCGCACGCCGATCTTCGACCACGGCCAGCGCAGCCGCGCGATGCACCAACCGCCGAGGGCGACACCCGCACAAGCCAGCGTCCACGCCGTGCCCGCGGTGGTCAGCCGCGCGAGGCCGGCATGGGCGCCGAGTTCGACGCCGCGGCCGAGCTGCAGGCCGACCGCAGCGCCCGCCAGCGTGACCAGCCAGGCCGGCCAGCGGCGGCCGATCACCACCATCAACCCGGTGGCCGCCGTGGCGGCGAGCAGGGCGTCCTGGGTGCGTGCCGGCGCGGCAAAGTGGTTGAGCGCCAGGCCGACTGCGAGGGCCGCAGCGAAGGCGCCGAGCACCAGCCGCGTGTGCCCCTGCTGGCCGACCCACAGCGCGCAGGCGATGAGCGCGATGATCAGCGCGGTGTCGGCCAGCGGCGCGAAAAACGCCGAGCCCGCGCTGTCCGTGCTGTGGGCAGCCGCGCCTTGCACCAAGAACACGAGCGCGGCCGCGCCGGCGACATGCGCCTTCACGCCGCTGCGCGCGCGAGAAAGAACACGCCGAGCAGCGCGATCACACCGCCGAGCGCACGCACGGCGACGCGACCTGCGGGCCGGCTGGTGAGCAGCCCGAAAGCGATGCCGCACAGGTGCAGCGCTCCAGTGGCGACGACGAAGCCCAGGCTGTAGGCCACCGGGCCTGCGGCCTGCGGCAGTTCGGTGCCATGGGCATGGCCGTGGAAGACCGCGAACACCGCCACCAGCAGCGCGGCCAGCCACAACGGGGGCCGCAACGCGAAGGCCACCGCGGCGCCGAGCCCGATCGCCGACAGCGCGATGCCGACCTCCACCGCCGGCAGCGGCACTCCCAACACACCCAACACGCCGCCGGCGGCCATGACGAGCGGAAACACCACCGGCAGCAGCCACAGCGCAGGCGCGCCGAGGAACGCGCCCCACAAACCGACCGCGACCATCGCGACCAGGTGGTCGGGCCCGAGCAGCGGGTGCATGAAGCCGGTGGCGAAGCCGCCGGCCAGGCCTTCGCCTTCGTGCGCGCCGGCCGCGCCGGCGGCGAACAGCAGGAGGATGAAGGCAGCGTGTTTGGCAAGGGTCATGGGCGAAGCATACGTTCCGGCTGCGCCGGCGGATGCGGCGCGGCATGCGGCACACTTACGGCTCCCATTCAGCGATGATGCGAACGATCATGGCGATGGATGTCGTCGACTACGAGATCAAGGGCCGCGAGATGCAGTTCGTGGGCTCGGTGCTCGGCGGCTTTGGCGCCGGCGGGCTGCTCGGCGGCATCCTCGGTGGTGACGGCGAGTGAACTTCGGTCTGATCATCGTCGGCGACGAGCTCCTGTCCGGCAAACGCGAGGACAAGCACCTGCCGCGGGTGATCCAGCTGCTCGCCGCGCGTGGGCTGGCGCTGGCCTGGGCGCGTTATGTCGGCGACGATCGCGGGCGGCTCACCGGTGTCCTGGCCGATGCGCTCGCCGGTGGCGACGTCGTGCTGTGCTGCGGCGGCGTTGGCGCCACACCCGACGACCACACCCGCCAGGCCGCGGCGGCGGCGCTCGGGCTGCCGCTCGAGTTGCACCCGCAGGCGCGTGAGTTGATCCTGCAGCGCATGCGCGACGTGGCGCACGAGCAGGGCGGGGCTTACGAGCCCGACCGGCCCGACAACGTGCACCGCCTGAACATGGGCGTGTTCCCGCAGGGCGCGGCGCTGATCCCGAACCCGTACAACAAGATCCCGGGCTTCAGCGTCGGCCGGCTGCACTGCGTACCGGGTTTTCCGGTGATGGCGCATCCGATGCTCGAGTGGGTGCTCGATAGGCTGTACGCCGACGCGCACGGCTCGCAGGCGCAGGCCGAACGGTCGCTGATCGTCTATGGCGCGATGGAAGCCGCGTTGACGCCGCTGATGGAGGCGGTCGAGGCCGCGCACCCGGCGCTGCGCGTCTTCAGCCTGCCGAGCGTGGACCACCCGCAGCACGGCAAGCACATCGAACTCGGCGTCAAGGGGCCACCGGCCGAGGTCGATGCCGGCTACGCCCGCTTGCGCGCCGGCCTCGCCGCGCTCGGTGTCCCGCTCGGCCCCGAGATGGTGCGCTGACGACGCCCCATCGGGGGGCGCAATCCGCCCTTTGTTGGGGCGGTCTGGCTTTCGACGGGGCGCCGACGCTGCCCTGCCACAGGCATGGTTTCTGCTAGATTCTGGTGCGTTTTTCCAACCCACGAAGCCCCGCTAGGAGAGCCCTGAATGGCCAACAAGACCGTCGCCGACGTGATGAAGATGGTGAAGGACAACGAAGTCAAGTTCGTCGACTTCCGTTTCACCGACACACGCGGCAAGGAACAACACGTCACCGTGCCGGTGTCGGTGTTCGACGACGACAAGTTCCAGTCCGGCCATGCCTTCGACGGCTCGTCGATCGCCGGCTGGAAGGGCATCGAAGCGTCGGACATGCTGCTGATGCCGGACCCGAACACCGCCAACATCGACCCCTTCTTCGAAGAGCCGACGCTGCTGCTGACCTGCGACGTGCTCGAACCCGGCGACGGCAAGCCCTATGAGCGCGACCCGCGCTCGCTGGCCAAACGCGCCGAGGCCTATATGAAGTCGTCCGGCCTGGGCGACACCGCGTACTTCGGCCCCGAGCCCGAGTTCTTCGTCTTCGACAGCGTGCGCTGGAACGTCGACATGTCGGGTTCGTTCTCGAAGATCGATTCCGAAGAGGCCGCCTGGAGCAGCGGCACGAAATACGAACACGGCAACTCGGGCTACCGCCCGACCGTCAAGGGCGGTTATTTCCCGACCCCGCCGGTGGACAGCTTCCAGGACATGCGCTCGGAGATGTGCCTGCTGCTCGAGCAGCTCGGCATCCCGGTCGAGGTGCACCACCACGAGGTCGGTACCGCCGGCCAGATGGAACTCGGCACCAAGTTCTCGACCCTCGTGCAGCGCGCCGACTGGCTGCAGCTGCAGAAGTACGTGATCCAGAACGTCGCCCATGCCTACGGCAAGACGGCCACCTTCATGCCCAAGCCGATCGTCGGTGACAACGGCTCGGGCATGCACGTGCACCAGAGCGTGTGGAAGGGCGGCAAGAACCTGTTCGCCGGCGACGGCTACGCGGGCCTGTCGGAGTTCGCGCTCTACTACATCGGCGGCGTCATCAAACACGCGCGCGCGCTGAACGCGATCACCAACCCGGGCACCAACAGCTACAAGCGCCTGGTGCCGGGCTTCGAGGCGCCGGTCAAGCTGGCCTACAGCTCGCGCAACCGCTCGGCGTCGGTGCGCATCCCGTATGTCGCCAACCCGAAGGGGCGGCGTATCGAGGTGCGGTTCCCCGATCCGCAGGCCAACCCCTACCTGGCCTTCGCGTCGCTGTTGATGGCGGGTCTCGACGGCGTCGAGAACAAGATCCATCCGGGCGAAGCCGCGACGAAGGACCTCTACCACCTGCCGCCCGAAGAGGACGCGAAGATCCCGACCGTCTGCCACAGCCTGGACCAGGCGCTCGACTACCTCGACAAGGACCGCGCCTTCCTGACCAAGGGCGGCGTCTTCACCGACGGCCTGGTCGACGCCTACATCGAGCTGAAGATGGCCGAAGTGACGCGATTCCGCATGACCACGCATCCGCTCGAGTTCGACATGTACTACAGCCTGTAGAGCGGCATATGCCGCAGCGACGAAGGGACGGCTTGCCGTCCCTTTTTGTCGGCTGCGCGACAATGCAGGCCCTGCCCGTAGGAGTTCGACGCATGACGATGAAGTACTTCTGCGCCGCGTTCCTGGCGCTCGCCGCCAGCGCGGCGTTCGCCCAGCAGGGCAATACGGTCGTCTACCGTTGCCCCGGCCCGCCGCCGCTGTACACCGACGCGATCACGCCGCAGCAGGCGAAGGAGCGCAACTGCCGCACCATCGAAGGCGCGCCGGTGACGGTGGTGCAGATGCCCAAGCCGCGTGTCCCGGCGCCCGTGCCCGCGGCTTCGCGCCCCGCGGACGCCAAGGTCGACCCGGCCGCGCAGCGCGAACGCGACAGCGACGCGCGCGGCATCCTCGAAGCGGAGTTGCGGCGCGAGGAGGAGCGCCTGGCCGAGCTCAAGCGCGAATACAACAGCGGCGAGCCCGAGCGGCAAGGCAACGAGCGCAACTACCAGCGCTACCTCGACCGCGTGGCCGAACTGAAAGCCGCCGTCGCGCGCAAGGAAGGCGACATCGCCGCCATCAAGCGCGAGATCGCCAAGCTGCCGGGCTGACGCCCACCCCGGGGCGCATGGACGAGCCCGACTACCGCGCGTTCGACCTGCTGCCGACGATGGTCGCGATCGCGCGGCCGAGCGGCGACTGCCTGGTCGCCAACGCCGGCTTCGAGGCGGCGACCGGCGTGTCGCGCCGCAGCCTGCAACGCGGCAACCTGCTCGACTGGCTGGCGGACGCGCAGCCGCTGCGCGAAACCCTGCTCGCGGTGGCGCGCAACGACTTCGCCACCGGCCGCTTCGACGGCCTGCTCAAGCGCGCCAACGGCCTGCACCCCGAGCTGCTGCCGGTGCATGTGATCGTCAATCAAACCGAGGGGCCCGAGCTGGTGCTGGTCGAACTGATCGAGATCGAGCAGCAGACGCGCCAGGACCGTGACGAACGTGCGCACGACCAGGTGGAGGCGAACAAGGAGCTGATCCGCAACCTGGCGCACGAGATCAAGAACCCGCTCGGCGGCATCCGCGGCGCGGCGCAGTTGCTGGAGATGGAGCTGGGGAACCGGGACTTGAGCGAATACACCCAGGTCATCATCCAGGAGGCCGACCGGCTGCAACTGCTGGTGGACCGGCTGCTCGCGCCGCACAAGCGCCCGCAGGTGGTGGGCGACGTCAACATCCACGAGGTCTGCGAACGGGTGCGTGCGCTGGTGCTGGCCGAGTTCGGCCGTGGGCTCGAGGTGGAGCGCGACTATGACACCTCGATCCCGGAGTTCCGCGGTGATCGCGAGCAGCTGATCCAGGCTGTGCTGAACATCGTGCGCAACGCCGCCCAGGCGCTGCAGCCGGCCCTCGCCGCGGGCGGCGGGGCCCGCATCGCGCTGCGCACGCGCATCGCGCGCCAGGTCACGATCGGCAAGTCCCGCTGGCGGCTGGCACTCGAATTGCATGTGCAGGACAACGGGCCGGGCATCCCCGAGCCGCTGCGCGATCGCATCTTCTACCCGCTGGTGTCGGGGCGCGACGGCGGCACGGGGCTGGGGCTGACGCTCGCGCAGACCTTCGTGCAGCAGCACCTGGGCCTGATCGAGTGCGACAGCGAGCCGGGCCGGACGGTGTTCAGGATCGTGATTCCCTTGCCATGAGGTGGCTCGTCAGCGCATGAAACCTATCTGGATCGTCGACGACGACCAATCGATCCGCTTCGTATTGGAGAAGGCGCTGGCGCGCGAGCAACTCGCGGTGCGCGTGTTTGCGAACCCGCGCGACGTGCTGGCCGCGCTCGACGACGACGGTGCCGACGGCCCGCAGGTGCTGGTGAGCGACATCCGCATGCCCGGCGGCTCCGGCATCGACCTGCTCGGCAGCGTCAAGGAGCGCCTGCCGGCGCTGCCCGTCATCATCATGACCGCGTACTCGGATCTCGACAGCGCGGTGTCGGCCTTCCAGGGCGGGGCGTTCGAGTACCTGCCCAAACCCTTCGACGTGACACGGGCGGTCGATCTCATCCGGCGTGCGGTCGACGAGAGCCTGCGCGAGGCGGTGAGCGCCGGCGCGCAGGCCGACACCCCCGAGATGCTCGGCCAGGCGCCGGCGATGCAGGACGTGTTCCGCGCCATCGGCCGCCTCTCGCAGAGCAACGTCACGGTGCTGATCACCGGCGAGTCCGGCTCGGGCAAGGAACTGGTGGCGCGCGCGCTGCACAAACACAGCCAGCGCGGCGCGGGGCCGTTCGTCGCCATCAACACCGCGGCGATCCCGAAAGATCTTCTGGAGAGCGAACTCTTCGGCCATGAACGCGGCGCCTTCACCGGCGCGCAGGCGACCCGGCGCGGCCGCTTCGAGCAGGCCGACGGTGGCACGCTGTTCCTGGACGAGATCGGCGACATGCCGTTCGACCTGCAGACGCGCCTGCTGCGCGTCCTTTCCGACGGCCAGTTCTACCGCGTCGGCGGCCACCAGCCGCAGAAGAGCAACGTGCGCGTGATCGCCGCGACGCACCAGAACCTGGAGGAGCGGGTACGCGGCGGCGCCTTCCGCGAAGACCTGTTCCATCGCCTGAACGTGATCCGCCTGCGCCTGCCGGCGCTGCGCGAGCGGCGCGAGGACATCCCCGCGCTGACGCGGCTGTTCCTCGCCCGCAGCGCGAAGGATCTGGGCGTCGAGCCCAAGCGCCTGGTCGACGCCGCGCTCGCGCGGCTGGTGGCCTTCGACTTCCCGGGCAACGTGCGCCAGTTGGAGAATCTGTGCCACTGGCTGACCGTGATGGCGCCGTCGCAGGTGGTGGAGGCGAAGGACCTGCCGCCCGAACTGGCCGACGGCGCCGGCGTGCCGGCGCTTCCGGCGCAGGCCGCGGCGCCGGCGCGCGCGGCCGCCCCGGCCTCGATGCCGACCCTGGTCGGCGGCCCGAACTGGCTCAGCGACCTGGAACGCGATGCGCGCAGCCTGCTCGAAGCCGGCTCGCCCGAGGTCTGGGACCAATTGACGCGCCAGTTCGAAGCCAAGCTGATCCTCACCGCGCTCGACGTAACCCGCGGCCGCCGCATCGAGGCGGCGCAGCGGCTGGGCATCGGCCGCAACACCATCACGCGCAAGATCCAGGAGCTCGGGCTGGATGATTGACCCCCCCGAAGCGCCTTCGGCGCCTCCCCCCAGGGGGCGCTGCCAGCGGGCCGGCAGAGCCGGATCCGCGGTGGCCACTCGTTTGTAAACCGTTGGTGAAGCCGGTCTTCCTTGACTCCATGCCGGGCGTTTAATCCGGCATGTCGAGGAGAGTTGCCATGTCCATCCTGAACCGCCTGCGGGCGGCGCTGTTGCTGGCCGTCGTCGGCCTGACGGGCGCCGCGTTCGCCAACGACCTGCCGGGCCGTGTCGGCCGCATCGCCGACACCGAGGGCACGGTGTGGATGCGCGACGGCGACAACCGCGATGACCGTGAGTGGGTCGCGGCGCGTCGCAACCGCCCGCTCACCGAGCGCGACCACCTCGCGACCGACAACGACGGCCGCGCCGAGTTGCACATCGGTTCGTCGACGCTGCGCCTCGGGCCGGCGACCGAGGTCGAGTTCGTCGAGTTGGACGACGAGCGCATCAGCGTCGCGGTGCATCGCGGCAGCGTGGCGCTGCGGGTGCGCTCGGACGAGGTCGCCGGCGAACTGCAGGTGATCGCCGACGACGGCCGCCTGCGCCCCTTGCGTGCCGGCCACTACCGGCTCGACGTCGAGCCCAGCAGCAGCTTCGTGCACGTCTGGTCGGGTGAGGCGCGTTTCGAGGGTCCCGACAGCGCGCTCGTCATCGCCGCCGGCCAGCGCGCCGAGTTCTGGCGCGAGAGCGACGGCCGCACCCACTACAGCTGGGCCCAGGAAGGCCGCGACGACTTCGGTGCCTGGGCGCTCGGCCGCGACCGCGACGAGATGCGTCATGCAGGGTCTGCCGGCTCGCGTCATGTGTCGCCCGAGATGACCGGTGCGGTCGAACTCGACCGCCACGGCCGCTGGGACCGCCACCCTGAGTACGGCAACATCTGGTATCCCCAGTCGGTCGGCGCCGGCTGGGCGCCTTATCGCGACGGCCATTGGGCCTGGGTGGCGCCCTGGGGCTGGACCTGGGTCGATGACGCGCCCTGGGGCTTCGCGCCCTTCCACTACGGCCGCTGGGTCAACTGGCAGGGCCGCTGGGGCTGGGCGCCGGGCGGTTATGTCGCGCGGCCGGCGTACGCGCCGGCGCTGGTCGCCTGGCTGGGTGGCGGCAATGTCAGCGTCGGCATCTCGATCGGCGGGCCGACCGTCGGCTGGGTGCCGCTGGCGCCGTTCGAGGTCTATCGTCCGTACTACGCCCACAGCCCGCGCTACTGGCAGCGCATCAACCCCGGTGTGCGCTACGAGCAACGGCCGGTGCGCACCGGCCCGATCATGTACACCAACCAGGGCGTGCCGGGCGGCGTGACGGTGGTGCCGTCCAACGTGCTGCGCGAGCGTGGTCCGGTGGCGCGCGCGGCGATGGCGCCGCGAGCGGTCGACCCGCGTGCCCTGCGTGCGGTGGCCGCGCCGGTGGCCGCCCCGCGCGGGGTCGCCGAGCCCGGCGGCGCGCGCCGGGCGGGCCCGCAGCCCGGCTGGACCCGCGGTCCCCTAGCACGTCAGCGCGAAGACGACGATCGCCGCGGCCGTCCGCAGGCTCCGGTCCTGCGGGACCTGCGTGAGCAGGCGCGCGAAGCGCCTCCGCCGTCACGTGAAGCGCCCCGGGAGCGGCGCGATGTCGTGCGCGACCCGCGTGAACAGGCGCGCGAGACCCTGCGCGAGCGGCCGCCGCCGCCGCAGCAGCGCATCGAGCGCCAACGGGCGGAGCCGCGCCAGGCCGAGAACGTGCGTCCGGTGATGCCGGTGGCGCCGGCAGCGCAGCCGACCGTGCCGGTCGCACGGCCGCAGGTGCCGGTGGCGCGGCCCGAGGTGCGCGACCTGCGCGAGCAGCAGCGTCGCGAGCCCCCGGGCCAGCAGCAGCGCGAACTGCGCCGCGGCGCGCGCGACGACGACGGCCCGCGCAACGGCCCGCCGGGGCGCGAGCGGCAACAGGCGCGCTAAAGCGTCAGCGTCAGCGCGGCAGCAACGCGCGCAGCGCCGGCCAGACATTGGCGAGCATCGTGGCTTGAGCCGCCTCGCGCGGGTGGATGCGGTCGGGCTGGAACAGCCGCTCCGCATCCGGCCCGTCGGCGACGCCCTTGAGGAAGAAGGGCACGAGCGCGGCGCCCTCGTTCTTCGCGACGTTGACGAACAGCGCCGCGAAGTCTGCGCCGTACTGGCGGCCATAGTTGGGCGGCACCTGCATGCCGAGCAGCAGCACCCGCGCGCCGCTGTCCTTGGCGGCGCTCGCCATCGCAGCCAGGTTGGCCTGCGTGCTCGCCAGCGGCAGGCCGCGCAGGGCGTCGTTGCCGCCGAGTTCGAGCACCACGTGGGTCGGCTTGTGTTGCGCCAACAGCGGCGGCAGGCGGGTGACCCCGCCGGAGGTGGTGTCGCCGCTGATGCTGGCGTTGATCACCCGCGCGGCGATCTTCTCGCGCGCCAGACGCTGTTCGAGCAGCGCGACCCAGCCGCTGCCGCGCTGCAGCCCGTATTCGGCCGACAGGCTGTCGCCGACGACCAAGATCACAGGCGCGGGCGCAGCGGCATGCACGCATGTCAGCGCCGCTGCGGCGGCCAAGGTCACGCTACAGTGCGCCAGCCAGGCGCGCCGCGTTGCGCAAGAGGACGGGGAGTCTTTGAGGAACATGCAGTCACCGATCATCGAGGTCGACGGCGTCACCAAGCAGGTGAGCGACTCGACCGGCACTCTGACCATCTTGCACGACATTCGGTTCACCTTGCTCGAGCGCGAGTCGGTGGCGATCGTCGGTGCCTCGGGCTCGGGCAAAAGCACGCTGCTGTCGATCATCGCCGGGCTGGATGTGCCGACGACCGGTCGCGTCACACTGGCCGGCACCTCGCTGTTCGACCTCGACGAAGACGCGCGCGCCGCGGTGCGGGCGCGCCAACTCGGCTTCGTGTTCCAGAGTTTCCAGCTGCTCGCCAACCTGACGGCGCTGGAGAACGTGATGCTGCCGCTCGAGCTGCTGGGACGCAACGACGCGCGCGCGGCGGCCGGCGAGATGCTCGGCCGTGTCGGCCTGAGTGAGCGTTTGTCGCACTACCCGCGCGTGTTGTCCGGCGGCGAGCAGCAACGTGTGGCGCTGGCACGCGCCTTCGTCGTGCGGCCGGCGGTGCTGCTGGCCGACGAGCCGACCGGCAGCCTCGACTTCGCGACCGGCGAGAAGGTGATGCAACTGATCTTCGAACTCAACCGCGAGGCCGGCACGACGCTCGTGCTGGTGACCCACGATCCGGCACTTGCCGGCCGCTGCGAGCGCCAACTGAAGATCGCCGACGGCCGCCTCGTGGAGTAAGCGCGGTTACTGCCCGCTGAACTTGAAGTCGGTCTTGGCGGCGCCGCGCAGCTGTTCCTGGAACTGCTGCTGCTTGACCTGCGCCAGCCGCTGCTGGATCTGCGGCTTGACGGCCTCGAACTCCGGGAACTGCGCCTCGCGTGTGTCTTCGAGCTTGATGAGGTGCCAGCCGAACTGGGTCTTCACCGGCGCCGCGGTCATCTCGCCCTTCTTCAGCTTGGCGAGCGCCTGGCTGAACTCCGGCACATAAGCATCGGGCTTGGCGAAGTCGAGGTCGCCGCCCTTGACGGCCGAGCCCGGATCCTTCGACGACTTCTTGGCCACCTCGTCGAACTTGGCGCCGCCCTTGATGCGTGCGAGCAGTGTCTTCGCCTCGTCTTCCTTCTCGACCAGGATGTGGCGGGCGCGGTATTCGGTGCCGCTGGACTGGGCCTTGAACTTGTCGTACTCGGCGCGGGCGTCGGCGTCGGTGACCGGGTTCTTCTTGTTGTAGTCCTCGAACAGCTCGCGGATCAGGATGCCCTGGCGCGCGAGTTCCATCTGCTGCTGGTAGGTCGGGCTGGCCGCGATGCCGCGTTTTTCCGCCTCCTGCACGAAGATCTCGCGCAGCACCACTTCCTCCTTCACGCGCTGTTCGACCTCGGGCGTCATCGGCTGCTGGCCGCTGCGCGCGATCTGCGCCATCAGCGCGTCGGCACGTTCCTTCGGCACCGGCTTGCCGTTGACGATGGCGATGTTCTGCGCCAGGCCGGCCAGGGGCCAGGCGAGGGCGAGCGCGAGCAGGGTGGGGCGGAGTTTGATCGTCATGATGGATGCGCGCCGGGGAGGACGCGGCGCGTCAGGCAGAAGTCTCGTCGGGGGTGCGCGCCTCGATGGCCAGCGCGTGGATGCCCTGGGGGATCAGGGACTGCAAGGAATCATACACGAGGCGGTGTCGCGCCAGTCGTGACAAGCCGTGAAAGCGCGCGCTCGTGACACGCACGAAAAAGTGGCGCCCTTCGCGCGCGCCGGCATGGCCGGCGTGCAGGTGGCTGTCGTCGCGCACGGCCAAATCGGTCGGCGCCAGCGCAGCGCGCAGCGCGGCGTCGATCTGGCTCGCATCGACGCTCATGCGCCCGCCGCCGGGCCGCTCCCAAGGCGGGCGCAGCCCCCTCGGGGGGTAGCGAAGCGGCGCAGCCGCAAGCTTGGGGGCACCATCACGCGCCGTCCTTCGGCGGCTCGTCGCTCAGGTAGCGGCTCAGGTACAACCCCTGCGCGAGCGTGAACAGCAGCATCAGCCCGATGCCGCCGAAAAGCTTGAAGTTGACCCAGGCATCGGTCGAAAAGCTGTACGCCACCCACAGGTTCAAGGCGCCCATGGCGGCGAAGAACAGCACCCACGCCGCGTTCAGGCGCTGCCAGACCGGCGCCGGCAGTTGCAGCTGCGCACCCATCAGCAACTTGAGCAGGTTCTTGCCGATCAAGAGCGGCCCGAGCAGGAAGGCGCCGGCCATGACCCAGTACAGCAGCGTCGGCTTCCACTTGATGAAGGTCTCGCTCTGGAACCACACTGTCGCGCCGCCGAGCACCACCACCAGGCCCAGGCTGACCCACAACATGGTGTCGATCTTGCGACCGCTGAAGCCCAGCCAGCCGACCTGCGCCAACGTCGCCAGGATGACGACGATGGTGGCGAGCAGCACCGGTGCGATCTCGGGCGAGACCACGCCGCCGGCGACCATGAAGCCGAACCACTCGGTCGCGAGTGCCGCCGCCTGCTCGGGCCGCCCCTCGGCGACCTTGAAGGCGGCGAAGAACAGGATGATCGGCAGGAAGTCGAAAAGGAGCTTGCTCACTGCTGCCCCTCGTCCGACGGGTACGTCGGCCGATCCCCCGGCCCCGTAAGGGGCCCCTGCGTGGCCCTTGGGATGCGGGCCGGCTCCGCAGCGGCCGGGCGCTCGGCCCGCGGCGCGAAGTCCATCGAAGCGGAGTTGATGCAGAAGCGCTCGCCGGACGGCTCGGGGCCGTCGTCGAACACATGGCCCAGGTGCGAGCCGCAACGGGCGCAGCGCACCTCGGTGCGCAGCATGCCGTGGCTCGCGTCGCGCACCCGCTCGACGCGGCCTTCGACGATCGCGCTCGAATAACTCGGCCAGCCGCAACCGGCGTCGAACTTGGTGGCGCTGTCGAACAGCACGGCGCCACAGCCGACGCAGCGGTAGCTGCCGTCGGCCCAGTGGTCCCAGAACTTGCCGGAAAAGGGCGCTTCGGTCGCCGATTGGCGGGCGACGCGGTACTGCGTCGAATCGAGCTGCTCGCGCCACTCGGCGTCGGTCTTGCGCACAGGGTAGTCGCTCATGATGAACAGGACACCTCGATGGAGTCGGCCCCGGGGTGCGGGAAGTTGGCGTACGCCGCGTGCTCGGGCTGTTCGTCGAAGGGACGTTCGAGAACGCTCAGCAGGCGCTTGGTTTCGCTGAAGTCCCCCTGCTGCGCCGCTTCGATCGCCGCTTGTGCCAAGTGGTTGCGCAGCACGAACTTCGGATTCACCGCGTCCATGCGCGCACGCCGCTCGCTGTCGACGCTGCCTTCGCGTGCCAGCCGTTCGTCATAACGCAGCGCCCAGGCGTCGAACGCTTCGCGGTCGATGAAATGGTCGCGCGCGCCGTCACCGGCCAGGGCGCGGAAGGTGATCGTGTAGTCGCAGCGGTCAGCCGCCATCAGCTTGAGCAGGTCGTCGACGAGCGCCTTGTCATCTCCTTCGGCGCTGGCGAGGCCGAGCTTGGCGCGCATCGCGTCGAGCATCGCCTGCGGGAACACGCTGCGATAAGGCTCCAGTGCGGCGAGCGCCGTCTCGCCCGCCGCTTCGGGCTCGCCGCCGATCAGCGGCATCAGCGCCTGCGCCAGCGCATGCAGGTTCCACAGCGCGACGTTCGGCTGGCGTGCAAACGCATACCGTCCCTGGTCATCGCTGTGGTTGCAGATGTGCATCGGGTCATAGGCGTCCATGAAGCCGAACGGCCCGTAGTCGATCGTCAGGCCCAGGATCGACATGTTGTCGGTGTTCATCACGCCGTGCATGAAACCGACGGCCTGCCACTGCGCGAGCAGCTTGGCGGTGCGCACGCTCACCGCTTCGAGCAGCGCGGCGGCGGGTTGCGCGGCGCCTTCCAGCTCAGGGTAGTGGCGCGCGATCACCGCATCGAGCAGCCGGCGCAAGTCCACATCGCGTGCGCTGTGCGCGAAGTGTTCGAAGTGACCGAAGCGGATGAAGCTTGGCGCGACACGCGTCACGACCGCCGCGGTCTCGACCGTTTCGCGCCGCACCGGCAAGGGCGAGCCCACCACCGCCAGCGCGCGTGTGGTCGGGATGCCGAGCGCGGCCATCGCTTCCGAACACAGGAACTCGCGGATCGACGAACGCAACACTGCGCGGCCGTCGCCCATGCGCGAATAGGGTGTCAGGCCCGAACCCTTGAGCTGAACCTCCATCGGCCCGGCGGGGCTGTGGATCTCGCCCAGCAGCAGCGCGCGGCCGTCGCCCAACTGGCCGGCCCAGACGCCGAACTGGTGGCCCGAATAGACGCTGGCCAGCGGCATCGATCCTGCTGGCGCTGCATTGCCCGACAACAGCGTCAGCGCTTCGTCGCTGGTCAGCCAGCTGGTCAGGCCCAGCTCGGCCGCCAGCTTGTCGCTGCGCGCCACCCAGTGGGGCGCTGGCACGGCCTGCGAAGGCAGTGCCGTATAGAACGCCGGGCCCAGCGACTGCAACATGCCGTCGGCGCGCCAGCGGGGCGCGGTGTCCAGCTCGTGGGGCGCGTTCATGGCCCCGATTGTCTCGGATATTCTTGCGCCCAAATGCAAGGAGACGCGCCATGCTGGGCCTGATGCAAGACACGCCATTGCTGATCTCGAGCCTGATCGAGTTCGCCGCGCGCCACCACGGCGACGCCGAGATCGTGTCGCGCCGGGTCGAAGGCGACATTCACCGCAGCGACTACCGCCGCACGGCCGCTCGTTCGCGGCAGGTGGCGAACGCCCTGGACCGCATCGGCCTGGCTTTCAGCGACCGCGTCGCGACGCTGGCGTGGAATGGCTACCGCCACTTCGAGCTGTACTTCGGCATCGCCGGGTCGGGGCGTGTCATTCACACCATCAACCCGCGCCTGGCGCCCGAGCAGGTGGCGTGGATCGCCAACCATGCGGAAGACCGCGTGTTGTGCTTCGACATGACCTTCCTGCCAATCGTCAAGGGCATCTGGAAACACTGCACGACAGTCAAGCACTGGATCGCACTGTGCGACGCCGCAGCGCTGCCCGCCGATACCGGCATCGATGGCCTGGTCGCGTACGAAGACTGGATCGCCGACGAGTCGGCGAACTACGACTGGCCGCAGTTCGACGAGAAGAGCGCCGCCGCGCTGTGCTACACCAGCGGCACGACGGGCAACCCGAAGGGCGCACTCTACAGCCACCGCTCGACCATCCTGCACGCCTACGCCGGCGCGCTGCCGGACGCGCTGAGCCTGTCGGCGCGCGACAGCGTGCTGCCGGTGGTGCCGATGTTCCACGTCAACGCCTGGGGGATTCCGTACGGTGCAGCGATGACCGGCGCCAAGCTCGTCTTCCCCGGTGCGGCGCTCGACGGCAAGTCGGTCTACGAAATGATGGAAGCCGAGGGCGTGACCTTCTCGGCCGGCGTGCCGACCGTCTGGCTCGGCCTGCTGACGCACATGAAGCAGCACGGCCTGAAGCTCTCGACGATGAAACGCACGGTGATCGGCGGCTCGGCCTGCCCGCCGGCGATGATCCGCAGCTTCAAGGAGGACTATGGTGTCGTCGTGCTGCACGGCTGGGGCATGACCGAGATGTCGCCGCTGGGCACGGTGTGCAACCTGAAGAGCAAGCAGCTGGGCCTCGACCACGAGGCGCAGCTGGCGGTGATGGCCAAGCAGGGGCGGGCGCTGTTCGGCGTCGAGATGAAGATCGTCGACCCTGAGGGCCAGGAGCTGCCGTGGGACGGTCTCGCCAGCGGCGACCTGCATGTCAGGGGCCCGTGGATCATCGCCCATTACTTCAAGGGCGAGGGCGGCGACCCGCTCGTCGACGGCTGGTTCCCGACCGGCGACGTGGCGACGATCGATGCCGACGGCTTCCTGCAGATCACCGACCGCAGCAAGGACGTGATCAAGTCCGGCGGCGAATGGATCAGCTCGATCGACGTCGAGAACATCGCGATGGCGCACCCGGCGGTGGCGATGGCGGCGTGCATCGCGGTGGCGCACCCGAAGTGGGACGAGCGACCGCTGCTGGTGGTGGTCAAGAAGCCGGGCGCCGAGGTCACGCGCGACGAACTGCTCGCCTTCTACGACGGCAAGCTCGCCAAGTGGCAGGTGCCTGACGACGTCGCCTTCGTCGACGCCATCCCGCTCGGCGCCACCGGCAAGATGCAGAAGATCAAGCTGCGCGACCAGTTCAGGGGCTACCGCCTGCCGCCCTGAACCGCGGGGCTTGCAGGTATTCCCTGAATCCCCGGCCGCGCCTGATCCGTTACCGTCGGCGTTGATCACGCCCCTCTTGGAGACGACGCCATGACCCTGCTTCCCCGCCGCACCCTGCTCGCCGCTTCCCTGCTGGCCCTGGCCAGCCCGATCGCATCGGCGCAGAAGGGCGAAACCGTCAAGGTTGCCTGGATCGACCCCTTGACCGGCCTGATGGCGCCGGTGGGCCAAAACCAGATCAAGAGCTTCCAGTTCATGGCCGAGTACTTCAACAAGGCCGCACCGGCCGTGAACCCGGCTGGCGTGAAGTTCGAGATGGTGCCGTTCGACAACAAGCTGAGCCCGCAGGAGAGTACCAACCTCGTCAAGGCGGCCACCGACCAGGGCATCCGCTACATCGTGCAGGGCAACGGCTCGGGCGCGGCGCTCGCCATCATCGACGCCGTCGCCAAGCACAACGAGCGCAACCCGGGCAAGGAGGTCGTCTACATCAACTACGCCGCCGTCGACCCGGACCTGACGAACAGCAAGTGCAGCTACTGGCACTTCCGCCTCGATGCCGACACCTCGATGAAGATGGAGGCGTTGACGACCTACATGAAAGATCAGAAGGACGTGAGCAAGGTCTATCTGATCAACCAGAACTATGCCCACGGCCAGCAGGTCTCGCGTTATGCGAAAGAGAACCTGGCGCGCAAGCGGCCCGACGTCCAGATCGTCGGCGACGACCTGCACCCGCTGGCGCAGACGCGTGACTTCGCACCCTATGTCGCCAAGATCAAGGCCGCCGGCGCGGATACGGTGATCACCGGCAACTGGGGCTCGGACCTGACGCTGCTGATCAAGGCCGCCAACGACGCCGGGCTGAACGCCAAGTTCTACACCTACTACGCCGTCGTCACCGGCACGCCGACCGCGCTCGGCGCCGGCGCGGCCGGGCGCGTCTATTCGATCGGTGTCTTCAACCACTACGACACCGGCGTGGCACGCAAGATCATGGACGACTACAAGAAGCGCTTCAATGACGACTGGTACACCGGCCAGACCTATCACGCGTTTGCGTTGCTGTCCAACGCGATGGCCAAGGCCAAGAGCGCCGACCCGGCGAAGGTCGCCGCGGCGATGGAAGGCATCTCCTTCAAGAGCTTCAACGGCGACGTGACGATGCGCGCGTCGGACCACCAGATGCAGCAGCCGCTGTTCATGGGCGTGTGGAAGAAGGCCGAGGCCAAGGCGCCGGGCGACTACAGCATCGAGAACACCGGCTACAACTTCGCGCCCGTGAAGACCTTCGAGCCCTATGTGTCCAGCACGCCGACGTCGTGCCAGATGAAGCGCCCTTGACGGGCATCGTGCCGGCCTTTGCCGTGCAGGGCCCGCCTCGGCGGGCCTTCGTTTTGAACCCTTGAGCGCGTGGACCAACTCGTCATCAACCTGCTCAACGGCATCAGCTCCGGGCTGCTGCTGTTCATGCTCAGCTCGGGCCTGACGCTGATCTTCAGCATGATGGGCGTGCTGAACTTCGCCCACGCCAGCTTCTATCTGCTCGGCGCCTACTTCGCCTACACGCTGACCGGGCTGGTGGGATTCTGGCCCGCGCTGCTGCTGGCGCCGCTGCTCGCCGGCGCCGCCGGCGCGCTGTTCGAGCGCAGCGCCCTGAGGCGTGTGCACAAGTTCGGCCATGTGCCCGAGTTGCTCATCACCTTCGGCCTGAGCTACGTGATCCTCGAGCTGGTGCAGCTGGTCTGGGGCCGCTCGACCGTGCCGTTCGCGGCGCCGGCCGCGCTCGAGGGGCCGGCGTTCACCCTCATCCAGTCGGCCAGCCACGGCTTCAGTCTCGTCTGGGGTGTGGCGCCGCCCGAACTGTGCAGCGCCGCCGGCGACATCTGTTCGCGTTTCCCGCGCACACGCGCCTTCATGATGGCGGTGGCGCTGCTGATGCTGCTGGCCGTCTGGCTGCTGCTGACGCGTACGCGCATCGGGCTCGTGATCCAGGCCGCGCTGACGCATCCGGAGATGGCCGAATCGCTCGGCCACAACGTGCCGCGGGTGTTCATGCTGGTGTTCGGCAGCGGCTGCGCGCTCGCCGGGCTGGCCGGCGTGATCGGCGGCATCACCTTCGTCACCGAGCCCAACATGGCGGCCATCGGGCCGATCATCTTCGCCGTCATCGTGATCGGCGGCATGGGCTCGCTGCCGGGCGCGTTTCTCGGCTCGCTGCTCGTCGGGCTGTTGCAGACGATGCCGCTGACGATCGACAAGTCGCTCGTCGACCTGGCCGCGCGTGTCGGCTGGATCGTCGATGCCGGCAACTGGCTCTACCCGGTGCTCAAGATCACGCTCGCCCAGGCGGCGCCGATCCTGCCGTATCTGCTGCTGGTGCTGATCCTGATCTTCCGGCCCAAGGGGCTGCTCGGGACGAGGGAAGGCTGATGGCCGCCCACTCGTTTCGCTTCAAGCCCTGGAACGTCGGCCGCTGGCTGATCTGGGGCCTGTTCGCGCTCGGCCTCGCCGTCGCGCCGCTGCTCTGGCAGAGCGGCTTCGCGCTCACCATGCTGTCGCAGATCGGCATCGCGATCGTCGCCTGCCTGGCCTACAACGTGCTGCTCGGCCAGGGCGGCATGCTCAGCTTCGGTCATGCGGTCTATAGCGGTCTGGGGTCGTTCCTCGCCATCCACACGCTCAACATGGCGAGCGCGGGCCAACTGGCGCTGCCGGTCAGCCTGGTGCCGCTGGTGGGCGGCGTGGCGGGGCTGTTCTTCGCTGCGCTGCTCGGTTATGTGACGACCAAGAAGGCCGGCACCACCTTCGCGATGATCACACTCGGCATCGGCGAGCTGGTGTGGTCGATGTCGCTGATGCTGCCCGAGTTCTTCGGCGGCGAGGGCGGCGTCACCGGCAACCGCGTCGTCGGCAAGCCGCTGCTGGGCATCAGCTTCGGGCCGCAGATCCAGGTCTACTACCTGATCGCGGTTTATTGTTTCGTCTGTACCGTGGCGATGTTCGCCGTCACGCGCACGCCGCTCGGGCGCATGCTCAACGCGGTGCGCGACAACCCGGAGCGGGTCGAGTTCATCGGCTACTCGACGCAGCGCGTGCGTTTCATCGCCTTCATGATCTCCGGTTTCTTCGCCGGCATCGCGGGCGGCTTGGGCGCGCTCAACTTCGAGATCGTCACCGCCGAGGTCGTCGGTGCCGCGCGCTCGGGCGCCTACCTGCTGTTCGTCTTCCTCGGCGGCGCCACCTTCTTCTTCGGCCCGATCATCGGCGCCGTGCTGATGGTCGTCGCGCTCGTGCTGCTGTCCGAGTGGACCAAGGCCTGGCTGCTCTACCTCGGGCTGATCTTCCTCTTCATGGTCATGTACGCGCCGGGCGGTGTGGCGAGCCTGATCATGATGAACCTGCGTGTCGCGGCCTACGGCAAGCTGCGCCGGCTGTGGGTGGCCTACCTGGCACTCGCTGGTACCTCGCTCGGCGTGCTCGGCGGCATCGCGGTGATGATCGAGATGGTCTATCACGTGCAACTCAACCCGGCGCTCGGGCCGCAGATGACGCTGCTCGGCGCGACGCTCGACGCGCGTGGCCTCGACAGCTGGTTCGGCGCCGCCTTCGTCGTGCTCATCAGCGGCGCGCTGTTCGAGCTGACGCGGCGCAGCTTCCAGCGCCAGTGGGGCGACGTGCAGGAAGAGATCGAGCGCGAGATCAAGCGCCGGGAGGCCCTGACGTGACCCACGCGATTGAACTGCTGGATGTGCGCAAGAGTTTCGGCAAGACCGAAATCATCCGCGGCACCAGCCTGGCGGTGAATGCCGGCGAGCGGGTGGCGATCATCGGCCCCAACGGGGCCGGCAAGAGCACGCTGTTCAACCTGATCAGCGGGCGCTTCGGTTTGACGAGCGGCGAGATCAAGCTCAACGGCGAGCGCATCGACGGCCTCAAGCCCTACGAGGTGAACCGGCGCGGGCTGGCGCGCAGCTTTCAGGTCAGCAACCTCTTCGTTCGGTTGTCGGTGTTCGAGAACATCCGCTGCGCGGTGTTGTGGAGCTTGGGTTATCGCTACGCCTTCTGGAAGTTCCTGGCCGACCTGACCGATGCGAATGAGCGCGCCGAAGAGGTGTTGCGCATGATCCGCCTGGACCGGCGGCGCGACGTGCTGGCGATGAACCTCACCTATGCCGAGCAGCGTGCGCTCGAGATCGGCATCACGATCGCCGGCGGCGCCAGCGTGATCCTGCTCGACGAGCCGACCGCCGGCATGAGCAAGAGCGAGACGCAGCGGTTCGTGCAGCTGATCCGAGAGGTCACCGCCGGCAAGACGCTGCTGACGGTCGAGCACGACATGGGCGTGGTGTTCGGTCTGGCGGACAAGATCGCGGTGCTGGTGTATGGCGAGGTGCTGGCCTACGACGAGCCGGAAGCCGTGCGCGCCAATCCGCGTGTGCAGGAGGCGTATCTGGGCTCGGTGTCGGCTGATCACGCGGCGGGGCATTGACGATGTCCGGTCGGTGCTGGGACAAAGGCGCGTGCGGGCGAACGACCACATGCTGAAACTCGACAACGTCCATGCCTTCTACGGCAAGAGCCACGTGCTGCATGGCGTGCACTTCGAGGTGCGCGCAGGCGAGATCGTCAGCCTGCTCGGGCGCAACGGCTCCGGGCGCTCGACGACGGTGAAGACGATCATGGGCCTGGTCGACGGCACGGGGTCGATCGAGTGGCAGGGCGAGCCGATCCTGGGCCACCACGCGTTCGACATCGCGCACCGCGGCATCGGCTACGTGCCCGAGAACCGCGACATCTTTCCCAAGCTCACGGTGCACCAGAACCTGATGCTGGGCGAAAAGCGCGCCGGCAAGGCCAAGAAGCCACGCTGGGGCTTCGACGACATGTACGCGCTGTTCCCGCGCCTGAAGGAGCGCCAGCACACCGAGGCCGGTGTACTCTCGGGCGGCGAGCAACAGATGTTGACCCTGTGTCGCACGCTGATGGGCGACCCCGAGCTGATCATGATCGACGAGCCCACCGAAGGGCTGGCGCCGAAGATCGTCGAACTGGTCGGCGAGTACCTGCGCGAGTTGCGCCGGCGCGGCGTTGCGGTGCTGCTGGTCGAGCAGAAGCTGACCATCGCGCTCGAAGTCTCCGAGCGCTGCCTCGTGATGGGGCATGGCCAGATCGTCTTCGAAGGCACACCCGCCGAGTTGCGCGCGAACGCGTACATTCGCAAGGAATGGCTCGAAGTCTGAGCCGCCTGCGCGAGACCCCAAAAACAGGCCGGACTTGTCGCCGTTGGGACAGCTGCCGGCCTTTTTCGGCCCCTAGAATCGAACGATCGTTCTATTTTCTGCCGCGAGGAGATACCCCATGACAGCCCGCTATGAAGTGCGCGGCCCCGTTGCCGTGATCACACTCGACAACCCGCCGGTCAACGGCCTGGGTTACGACACCCGGCGCGCGGTCGCCGACGGCATGGAGCGTGCGCAAGGCGACTCAGGCGTAAAGGCCATCGTGCTCACCGGCGCCGGCAAGGCGTTCTCGGGCGGCGCGGACATCAAGGAGTTCGGCTCGCCGAAGGCGATCGCCGAGCCCAACCTGCTGTCGCTGATCAAGCTGATGGAAGGCTCCACCAAGCCGGTCGTGGCCGCGGTCCACGGCGTGTGCATGGGCGGCGGTCTGGAACTCGCGCTCGGCTGCCACTATCGTGTCGCTTCACCCGGCACCAGCGTCGCGTTGCCGGAGGTGAAGATCGGCCTCGTTCCCGGTGCCGGCGGCACGCAGCGGCTGCCGCGTGTGCTGGGTGTGGAAACCGCGCTCAACATGATCGTCAGTGGCGAGCCGGTGAAGAGCGAACTGCTGGCCCAGGTGCCGGGGCAGAAACTCTTCGACCGCCTCATCGACGGCGATCTGCTCGACGGTGCGGTGAAGTTCGCGCAAGAGATCGCGGACAGCCGACCGCTGCCGCTGGTGCGCGAGCTGAAGGTCAAACACCCGAACCCCGACGCCTACTTCCAGTTCGCGCGCAACACCGCAAGGGCGATGGCGAAGAATTTCCCGGCGCCGGCGCGTTGTGTCGACTGTGTCGAGCAGTCGCTCAAGGCCAGGCACATCGACGACGGCCTGCGCTACGAACGTGACGCGTTCCTCGCGCTGATGATGACGCCGGAATCGAAGGCGCTGCGCCACGCCTTCTTCGCCGAACGTGCGGCGAGCAAGATTCCGGACGTGCCCGAGGACACGCCGCAACGCAAGATCGAGAAGGTGGCGGTGATCGGCGCCGGCACGATGGGCGGCGGCATCGCGATGAACTTCCTCAACGCCGGCCTCCCGGTCACGATGCTGGAGATGAGGCCCGACGCGCTGGAGCGTGGCGTGGCGACGATTTGCAAGAACTACGAATCGCAGCTCAAGAAGGGCAAGCTCAAACAGGACAAATACGAGCAGCGCATGGCGCTGCTCGAGACCACGCTGAGTTACGACGACCTGAAGGACGCCGACCTCATCATCGAAGCGGTGTTCGAGGAGATGGGCGTCAAGGAAGCGGTGTTCAAGCAACTCGACGAGGTCGCCAAGCCCGGCGCGATCCTGGCGAGCAACACCTCGACGCTCGACGTCAACCGCATCGCGTCGTTCACCCAGCGTCCGCAGGACGTGGTCGGCATGCATTTCTTCAGCCCGGCCAACGTGATGAAGCTGCTGGAAGTGGTGCGCGGCGACAAGACCGCGAAGGACGTGCTCGCCACCGTGATGGCGATCGCCAAGAAGATCCGCAAGACCGCGGTGGTGTCGGGCGTTTGCGACGGCTTCATCGGCAACCGCATGATCGAGCAGTACTCGCGCCAGGCCGGTTTCCTGCTCGAAGAGGGCGCCACGCCAAGCCAGGTGGACAAGGCGGTCGAGAAGTTCGGCTTCGCGATGGGTCCCTTTCGCATGGGCGACCTGGCCGGCAACGACATCGGCTGGGCGATCCGCAAGCGCCGCTATGTCGAGAAGCCGCATCTGCGCTACAGCAAGACGGCCGACCTGCTGTGTGAGCTCGGTCGCTACGGCCAGAAGACCGGCGCCGGCTGGTACGACTACCAAGCCGGCAAACGCGATGCGATCGCTTCGCCTGTCGTCGACAAGATGATCGAGCAGCATCGCAAGGACCTCGGCGTCGTGCCGCGCAAGATCTCCGACGACGAGATCGTGCACCGCCTGCTCTACGCGCTCGTCAACGAGGGGGCGCAACTGCTCGACGAAGGCATCGCCAACAAGGCGAGCGACATCGATATGGTCTACCTCACCGGCTACGGCTTCCCGCTGCACCGCGGCGGGCCGATGAACTATGCCGACACGGTCGGCTTGTTCAACGTCGTGCAGGCGATGAAACGTTTTGCGGCGAATCCGCTTGACGATGCCAGCTTCTGGCAGCCGGCGCCGCTGCTCGCGAAGCTGGCCGCCGAGGGCAAGAGCTTCAGCTGAGGCGAGAGATGCTCAAGCGCATCGTCGTCGGCTTGGTCCTGCTGGTGCTGCTGCTGGCTGTCGTGCTGGCGGTGAACACCTGGCGCCAGGGTTCGCGCCAGCTGGCGGTGCAGCCCTTGCCCGTGTTGGCGGTGGACAAGGCGGCGGCCGCACAGTCGCTCGCCGCGGCGGTACGCGCTCGCACGGTCAGCGGCCTGCTCGACGGGCCGGCCAGCGACGCCGCCTTCGCAGCGTTGCATGCCCATCTGCAACAGCGTTACCCGCTCGTGCATGCCAAGCTCGAACGCGAACGGGTTGGTGGCCTGACGCTCGTCTACACCTGGAAGGGCAGCGACGCCGCGGCGCGGCCGATCGCGCTGATGGCGCACCAGGATGTGGTGCCGATCGCGCCCGGCACCGAAACCCGCTGGACCCACGCACCCTGGAGCGGCGCGATCGAGGGCGGCTACGTCTGGGGCCGCGGCACCTGGGACAACAAGGGCAACCTGATCGCCCAGTTCGAAGCGCTGGAGCTGCTGCTCGCCGGCGGCGCGCAACCCAAGCGCACGGTGTATTTCATCTACGGCCATGACGAGGAAGTCGGCGGCCGTGACGGTGCGGTGCGTGTCGCGGCACTGCTCGAGCAACGCGGCGTCAAGCTGGAGATGGTGCTCGACGAGGGCCTCGTCGTCACCGAAGGCATCCTGCCCGGCATCGCGGCGCCGGCCGCGCTGGTGGGCGTGGCGGAGAAGGGCTCGGTGTCGCTCAAGCTGGTGGCCGAGGCGGCGCCCGGCCATTCGTCGATGCCGCCGGCGCCGGGGCAGAGCGCGATCGGCCGCCTGGCCCGGGCGCTCGCCAAGCTGGACGCCAAGCCGCTGCCCGGCGGCGTCGCCGGCCCGGCACGGGCGATGTTCGAGGCGCTGGCGCCGGAGATGAGCGGCTTTCAGCGTGTCGCGCTGAGCAATCTCTGGCTGTTCGGCCCGGTCGTCGAGCCGATGCTCGCCAAGGGCGCGAGTACCAATGCGCTGATGCGCACGACCACCGCGATGACGATCCTCAATGCCGGCAACAAGGAGAACGTGTTGCCCGGGCGCGCCGAAGCGGTCGTCAACTTTCGCATTCTGCCCGGCGACAGCGCGACCAGCGTAGCCGCCTTCGTGCGGGCGACGATCGGCGACGAACAGGTCAAGGTCGAGCCGCTGGGCGAGCCGTTCGAGCCGTCTCGCGTGTCGTCGTCGTCGGTGCCGATGTACGAGCACATCCAGCGCGCGGTGCGCGAGGTCTACCCGGGCAGTCTGGTCGCCCCCGGCCTGATGCTCGCCGCCACCGACGGCCGACACTTCGAGCGCGTGGCCGACAACGTCTACCGCTTCACCCCGGTGCGCGCCAAGCCCGAGGATCTGCAACGTTTTCACGGCACCGACGAGCGCCTGTCGGTCGACAACCTGGCGGAGATGATCCGCTTCTACCACCGCCTGCTGCAGCTTGCAGCCGGCGTCTGACCAAGGAGTTCAAGCCATGAGCCTAGCCGTCATCGTCGCAACAGCCCGCACCCCGCTGGCCAAGAGCTGGAAGGGGGCCTTCAACATGACGCATGGCGCCAGCCTCGGCGGCTTCGCGGTCCGGGCCGCGGTCGAGCGCGCCGGCGTCGATCCCGGCGCGGTCGAGGACGTGCTCATGGGCTGTGCCAACCCCGAGGGTGCGACCGGCATGAACATCGCGCGCCAGATCGCGCTCGCCGCCGGGCTGCCGGTCACGGTGTCTGGCCTGACGGTGAACCGCTTCTGCTCCAGCGGCTTGCAGACGATCGCGCTCGCCGCGCAGCGCATCATCGCCGGCGAGGGCGAGGTGTACGTCGCCGGGGGTGTCGAGAGCATCTCCTGCGTGCAGCAGGAGATGAACCAGCACATGCTGCTCGACCCGGCGCTGCAGAAGGCCAAGCCCGAGATCTACTGGACCATGCTGCAGACGGCCGAAAACGTCGCCAAACGCTACGGCATCGACAAGGAGCGGCAGGACCGTTACGGCGCCGGCAGCCAGCAGAAGGCGGTCGCCGCGCAGGAGGCCGGCCGTTTTGCTGAAGAGATGATCCCCGTCACCGTCACCGCCGGTGTCGCCGACGCCACGCTCGGCTTGCGCAGCAAGGAGGTCACCGTCAAGGCCGATGAAGGCTTGCGTGCGGGCACCACCTACGAAGGCATCAAGGACATCCGCCCCGCGATGCCCGGGGGCGTGGTCACCGCCGGCAACGCGAGCCAGTTCAGCGACGGTGCCGGTGCCTGTGTGCTGGTGAGCGAGACCTACGCGCAGCACAAGGGGCTGAAACCCATCGGCCGTTTTCTCGGCTTTGCGGTTGCCGGCTGCGAGCCCGACGAGATGGGCATCGGCCCGGTGTTCGCGGTGCCCAAGCTGCTCAAGCGCCTGGGCCTGAAGGTCGAGGACATCGACCTCTGGGAGCTGAACGAGGCCTTCGCGGTGCAGGTGCTGTACTGCGCGGACAAACTCGGCATCCCGATGGATCGGCTCAACGTCGACGGCGGGGCGATTGCCATCGGCCACCCGTATGGCGTCAGCGGCCAGCGCCTGACGGGGCACGCGCTGATCGAGGGCAAGCGTCGCGGCGCCAAGCGCGTGTGCGTGACGATGTGCGTGGGCGGCGGCATGGGCGCGGCGGGCATCTTCGAGGTGTTGTGAACGCTTCATTGCGCACGCCCGACGAACGTTTTGCCGGCCTGCCCGGCTGGCCGTATGCACCGTGTTATCTCGACATCGACGGGCTGCGGCTGCACTACGTCGACGAAGGGCCGGCGCAGGCGGAAGTGACTGCGCTCTGCCTGCACGGCCAGCCGACCTGGAGTTACCTCTACCGGCGCATGCTGCCGCTCTTCACCGCGGCGGGCCTGCGTGTCGTGGCGCCGGATTTTTTCGGCTTCGGCCGCTCGGACAAGCCGGAAGACGAGGGCTGGTACAGCTTTGCGCGGCATCGCGACACGCTGCTCCAGTTCGTCGAGAAGCTCGACCTGAAGAGCGTGCTGCTTGTCGTGCAGGACTGGGGCGGCCTGGTCGGCCTCACGCTGCCGCTGGCCGCGCCCGAGCGCTTCACCCGGCTGCTGGTGATGAACACGGGTCTCGGCACCGGCACCGTGACACCCGGCTTCCTGAAATGGCGCGCTTATGCCAATGCCCATCCCGACCTCGCCATCGGCAGCCTGATGCAACGCGGTTGCCCGCATCTCACCGCCGCCGAGGCCGCGGCCTACGACGCGCCTTTCCCCGATGCGCGCTACAAGGCCGGCGTGCGGGCCTTTCCGAAGCTGGTGCCCGACCACGAAGACGCGCCCGGCGCCGCCATCAGCCGCGACGCGCTCGCCTTCTGGCGTGAGCGTTGGAGCGGCGCCGCCTTCATGGCCATCGGCCTGCAGGACCCGGTGCTCGGCGAGGCCACGATGCGGCCGCTGCATGCATCGATTCACGGCATCGCGCCGGCGCTGGAGGTTGCGCAGGCCGGCCACTTCGTGCAGGAGTGGGGCGAGCCCATTGCGACGGCCGCGTTGCATCACTTCGGCCTGACCTGAAATGAAGCCCCCACGCTCACTTCGTTCGCTGCCCCCCAGGGCGGCTTCAGCGCCCTTCGGGCGGCCGAGCGGGCGCTGACCATGCGCGCGACGCTCGACTTCCTGCTCTTCGACTGGCTGCACGCCGAGGCGCTGACCGAGCGCGCGCGCCACGCCGACCACAGCCGCGAGACTTTCACCCAGGTGCTCGACACCTGCGAGCGCATCGCGCGCGAGAAATACGCGCCGTTCAACCGCCTGGTCGACACCGAAGAGCCCCGTTTCGACGGCGAGAAGGTGATCCTGCCGCAGGCCACCCACGACGCCTGGGCCGCTTATGCCGCCAGCGGCATGCTGGCCGCGGCCCAGGACTATGAACATGGCGGCATGCAGCTGCCCTATACGGTCGAGGCGGCGGCCAATGCCTTCTTCGCCAAGGCGTCGGTGAGCATCGGTGCCGGCCTGTTGACGGTCGGCAACGCCAACCTGCTGATGGCGCATGGCAACGACACGCAGCGCCGTGTCTTCGCGGCAAACGAGTTCGCCGGCCGCTGGTCGGGCACGATGTGCTTGAGTGAGCCGCAGGCCGGCTCCAGCCTGTCGGATGTCGCGACGCGCGCGGTGGCGGATGGCGACGACGCGCTCGGCGCGCGTTTTCTGCTCACCGGCAACAAGATGTGGATTTCCGCCGGCGAACACGAGTTGACCGAGAACATCGTGCATCTGGTGCTGGCGAAGATCGCCGACGCGCAGGGCAAGACGGTGCCGGGCACAAAGGGGATTTCCCTCTTCGTCGTGCCGAAAAAGCTGGTCGACGAACACGGGCAGCTCACCGGCGAGCGCAACGATGTCGCGCTCGCGGGCCTGAATCACAAGTGCGGCTGGCGCGGCACGACGAACACGCTGCTCAACTTCGGCGAAGGGGCCTTCAAGCCGGGCGGACGGGCGGGTGCAGTGGGTTGGCTGGTCGGCAAGCCGGGCGAAGGCCTGCGCTGCATGTTCCACATGATGAACGAGGCACGCATCGGGGTCGGCCTCGCGGCGACGATGCTCGGTATGGCGGGCTACGAGGCCTCGCTCGACTACGCCAAGCAAAGACCGCAAGGAAGGCCGATGGGCCCGCAGGGCAAGGATGCTTCGCAGCCGCAGGTGCCCATCATCCGCCATGCCGACGTGAAGCGCATGCTGCTCGCGCAGAAGAGCTATTGCGAAGGCGCGCTGGCGCTCGAGTTGTACTGCGCGCGTCTCGTCGATGAACACCACACCGGCGACGCAGCCGGCGCGAAGGACGCCGCGCTGCTGCTCGAAGTGCTGACGCCGATCGCCAAGAGCTGGCCGAGCGAGTGGTGCCTGGAAGCCAATTCGCTCGCGATCCAGGTGCTCGGCGGCTACGGCTACACACGCGACTTTCCGGTCGAGCAGTACTGGCGCGACAACCGCTTGAACATGATCCACGAGGGCACGCACGGCATCCAGGCGCTCGATCTGCTCGGCCGCAAGGTGGTGATGGACGGCGGTGCGGGCCTGAAGCTGCTGGCGGCGCGCATGCAGGCGACGATCGAACGCGTGCCTCAGGACGAACACGCCCGCGCCCTGGCGGGCGCCTTGCAGGCGCTCGTCGCGGCGACGAAAGCGGCCTGGGCCAGCGGCATTCCCGAAGAAGCGCTCGCCAACGCGACGCCTTACATGCAGGCCTTCGGCCATACCGTGCTGGCCTGGTTGTGGCTCGATGTGACCCTCACGCTGCAAGGCCGCGACGATGATTTCGCGCAGGGCAAACGCGCCGCGATGCGCTACTTCTTCGACTACGAACTGCCGAAAGCGGCGGCCTGGCTGCAGCCCGTCGCCGCGCGTCACCCGCTGCCGCGCGAAATGCGCGAAACATGGTTCTAAGGAGACGATCGATGAGCACCCGCATCCAGCAACTGTTCGACCTGAGCGGCCAGTGCGCGCTCGTCACCGGCGGCTCGCGGGGGCTCGGTTTGCAGATCGCCGAGGCGCTGGGCGAGGCGGGCGCCAAGATCCTGCTCACCTCGCGCAAGGCAGCCGATCTGGAAGAAGCCGCCGCCGACCTGCAGGCCAAGGGCATCGACACGCGCTGGATCGCCGCCGACGCGGCCGACCCGGTGCAGGCGCTGCATGTCGTGGAGGACGCGATGCGGCGCCTGGGCCAGATCGACATCCTGGTCAACAACGCCGGCGCCACCTGGGGCGCGCCGGCCGAGGACCACCCGCTCGAAGCCTGGGACAAGGTGATGAACCTGAACGTGCGCAGCATCTTCCTGTTCAGCCAGGCGGTGGGCCGCGCGAGCATGCTGCCGCGGCGCAAGGGACGCATCATCAACATCGCGTCGATCGCCGGCCTGGCCGGCAACACCTCGGCCATGAAGACGCTGGCCTACAACACGAGCAAGGGGGCGGTGGTGAACCTGACCCGCGCGCTGGCCGGCGAGTGGGGCGAGTACGGCATCACCGTGAACGCGCTCGCGCCGGGCTTCTTCCCCAGCCGCATGACCAAGGGCCTGCTGAAGCAACTCGGCGAGGACAACATGGCCGCCAAGGCGCCGCTGCGCCGCATCGGCGACGACGACGATTTGAAGGGCGCGGCGCTGCTGTTCGCGAGTGCGGCGGGCAAACACATCACCGGGCAGATCCTGGCGGTCGATGGCGGCGTGTCGGCCATTCATGGTGGCTAGATGAGACCTGGACTTTTGCCCGCAAGCGGCGTGCGAAGAGCGGCGGGGGAGCAGGCCGATGGGGCGCTCTGCGCAGCCGGCCACCCGATGGCGCTGGCGTGCGCGCGGGAACCGCGATGAAGTTCCCCCTCCACATCCCCTTCGTCGAACAACTCGGCTTCGAGTTGCTGCGTTTCGAGGGGGGCGAGGCGCAGATCGCGCTCACGCTGCGCGAAGAACTGACCAACTCCTGGGGCGTGGCGCATGGTGGCGTGACGATGACGCTGCTCGACGTGGTGATGGCGCATGCGGCGCGCAGCCCGGCGCAGGCCGGGACGCCGTCGACGGTCGGCGTCGTCACGGTCGAGATGAAGACCAGCTTCACGCGGCCGGGCACCGGCCGTCTGCTCGCCGACGGCAAGCTGCTGCACCGCACGCCGTCGCTCGCCTTCTGCGAGGGCACGGTGCGGAGCGTTGCGGGTGAGCTGCTCGCCCACGCCACCGGCACTTTCAAGTACATGCGTGCGCTGCCGGCCGGCGGACGCCGCATCCAGCGCCCGAACGCCTCCGACTGAGGAAGGACACCCCGATGACCCTCAACCGACAGATTCACCTTGTCTCGCGCCCGAGTGGCGAGGCCTCGCTCGACAACTTCGCGCTCGTCGAAGCACCGCTGCCGGAGCTGTCCGACGGCGATGTGCTGGTGCGCCACCACTACCTGAGCCTGGACCCGTACATGCGCGGGCGCATGAACGACGCCAAGAGTTATGCTCAACCGCAGGCGCTGAACCAGGTCATGGGCGGCGGCACCGCGGGCGAGGTGGTGGCATCGAAGAACCCGGCTTTTGCGGTCGGCGACGCGGTCGTCGGCATGGGCGGCTGGCAGGAGTACCAGGTGGTCGGCGCCGAGCAGCGCGGCCTGTTGCGCAAGGTCGATACGCGCCACATCCCCTTGTCGGCCTACCTCGGCGCGGTCGGCATGCCGGGCGTCACGGCCTGGTACGGGCTGACCCAGATCATCGAGCCGAAGGCCGGCGAGACGATCGTCGTCAGTGCCGCCAGCGGCGCCGTCGGCGGCGTCGTCGGCCAGCTCGCCAAGCAGCGCGGCGTGCGCGCGGTCGGCATCGCCGGCGGGCCGGACAAGTGCGCGTATGTCGTCGAAGAACTCGGCTTCGACGCCTGCGTCGACTACAAGGCGCATGCCGACCTCAAAGCGCTGTCGGCGGCGCTCGTGCAGGCCTGCCCGGCGGGCATCGACGGCTGCTTCGAAAACGTCGGCGGCGTCGTGCTCGACGCGGTGATGCAGCGCGCCAACGCATTCGCGCGCATCGCGCTGTGCGGCATGATCGCCGGCTACGACGGCCAGCCGATCGCGATGGCCGCGCCGCAGCTGCTGCTGACCAACCGCATGAAGCTGCAAGGCTTCATCGTCAGCGAGCACATGGAGCTGTGGCCCGCGGCGCTGACGGAGCTCGGTACGCTCGTCGCAAGCGGCCGGCTCAAGTACCGCGAGACGGTGGCCTTGGCGCTGGCCTCGGCGCCCGAGGCCTTCCTCGGGTTGTTGAAGGGCCGCAACTTCGGCAAGCAACTCGTCAAGCTCGTCTGAGTCGGGGGCAGGCCATGGGCGCCACGCACGAGGTCTTCAACCAGGTGGCGCCGCGTGCGGATGCCAACCTGTTCGACGACAACCGGCCGCTGCGCGACGCGCTGCGCTTTCACGCCGCGGCCTTCGACGACAAGGGCCTGCGCGCCTTGGGTGGCGAGTGCGGCCGCGCCGACATGGTGACCCATGCGCGGCTGGCGAACACCCACAAGCCGCGCCTGCGCACGCACGACCGCACGGGGCAGCGCATCGACGAGGTCGAGTTCCATCCCAGCTACCACGTGCTGCTCGGCGCGGCGCTGCGCCACGGTCTGCACGCGACGCCGTGGTCGGCCGGCGCCGGCGCGCACCTGGCGCGCGCGGCGGGCTTCATGCTGTTCACCGAGCTCGAGCCGTCGGTGTTGTGCCCGGTGTCGATGAGTTATGCCGTCACGCCGGCGCTGCGCGCCAACGCGGCGTTGTATGCCGATTGGCGCGCAGGCCTGGCGAACACGGCCTACGACGCGCGCTTCGTGCCGGCTGCGCACAAGACCGCGCTGACCATGGGCATGGGCATGACCGAGAAGCAGGGCGGCTCGGACGTGCGCGCCAACACCACGCGCGCCGAGTCCGACGGCAAGGACACCTGGGGCGCGCGGGTGCGCCTCACCGGCCACAAGTGGTTCTTTTCGGCGCCGATGTGCGACGCCTTCCTGGTGCTCGCGCAATCGGCCGGCGGGCTGTCGTGTTTTTTCCTGCCACGCTGGTTGCCCGACGGCACGCTCAATGCGATCCGCATCCAGCGCCTGAAGGACAAGCTCGGCAACTGCGCGAACGCGAGCAGCGAGGTCGAGTTCGACCAAGCCACCGCCTGGGCCGTCGGCGAAGAGGGCCGCGGCGTGCCGCAGATCCTGGCGATGGGTGCGCTGACGCGGCTGGACTGCGCGCTCGGCACCGCCGGCCTGATGCGCCAGGCCCTGACACTCGCGATCCACCACACGCGCGAGCGCATGGCCTTCGGCAAACGTCTCGCGGAGCAGCCGTTGATGAAAAACGTGCTGGCGGACTTGAGCCTGGAAAGCGAAGCCGCGACCGCGCTCGCGATCCGCCTCGCGCGCGCGGTCGACGTCACCGAACACGGCGACGATGCGCATGAACAGACGATGCGCCGTGTGCTGACGCCGATCGCCAAGTTCTGGGTCTGCAAACGCGGCAGCCCCTTCGCGCAGGAGGCGATGGAATGCCTGGGCGGCAACGGCTATGTCGAGGAGCACGGCGAGGGCGTGATGGCGCGCATCTATCGCGAGATGCCGCTCAACTCGATCTGGGAGGGTGCCGGCAACATCATGGCGCTCGACCTGCTGCGCGCCTTGCGCGGTGCCGACGTCGCCGCCGCGCTGAGCAGGGAGCTGGCGCCGCTGAAGGGCGCGCAGCGCGGCACCGACCGTCTCATCGACGGCTTGGCCGAACGCATCGACGGCGGCACCGACGAAGGTGGCGCGCGCCGCCTGGCGCGAGACATCGCGTTGCTGCTGCAGGCTGCCTTGCTGCGCCAGCATGCGAGCGCCGCGGTGGCCGATGCCTTTTGCGCCGCGCGCTTCGACGATGGGTCCAGCGATGTCTTCGGCCTGCTGCCGGTCGGCTGCGACGTCGATGCCATCATCGAGCGGGCCTTGCCCCACTGACAGGAGCGTTTGATGAAGAGCTTCAAAGGCCGCACGGCCGTGATCACGGGCGCGGCGTCGGGATTCGGCCTGGAGACGGCACGCGTCGCCGCGCGCGAGGGCATGAACGTCGTCATGGCCGACGTGCAGGCCGACGCGCTGGACGCGGCGGCGGCAGAGATCGCCGGCCTCGGTGCGCAGGTGCTGGCGCAGCGGGTCGACGTGTCGAAGGCGGCCGAGGTGGATGCGCTTGCGGCCGCCACCTTCGCGCGTTTCGGCGCCCCGCATTTTGTGTTCAACAACGCGGGGGTCGGCGCCGGCGGGCTGGTCTGGGAGACCTCGCTGCGCGACTGGGACTGGGTGCTCGGCGTCAACGTCATGGGCGTCGTGCACGGCGTGCGGACGTTCGTGCCGGCGATGCTCGACGCCGCGCGCGCCGACGCGGGTTACGAGGGCCATGTCGTCAATACCGCGTCGATGGCCGGCCTGCTCAACCCGCCCAACATGGGCGTCTACAACGTCAGCAAACATGCCGTCGTCAGCCTGAGCGAGACCTTGCACCAGGACCTGGCGCTGGTGACCGACCAGGTGAGCGCGTCGGTGTTGTGCCCCTACTTCGTCGCCACCGGCATCTCGCACAGCGAGCGCAACCGGCCGCAGGCGGAGGGTGCACCGCTGACGCGCAGCCAGCAGATCCAGCAGGCGATGATCCAGAAGGCGGTCGGCGCCGGCAAGGTGAGCGCGGCGCAGGTGGCGCAGTTCGTCTTCGACGCGCTGCGCGAGCGCCGCTTCTACGTCTTCAGCCACCCGCACGCCTTGCGCAACGTGCAGTCGCGCATGGAAGACATCCTCGGCGCGCGCAACCCGAGCGACCCGTTCGCCGAGCGGCCGGAGCTGGGTGAGCAATTGCGCGCATCACTGAGGAAGTGACAGCGCTGCGTGCCCTGCGTGCCGCCTGGGCGGGCCTGACGCTCGCCGCGTGTGCCAGCGTGGCCGCCGCGGCCGAGCCGCTGGTGGTCGGCTCCAAACGGTTCACCGAGTCCTATGTGCTGGGCGAGATCGTGCGCCAGACGCTGCAGGCCCAAGGCATCGCGGCCGAGCACAAGCAGGGGCTGGGCAACACCGGCGTGCTCGAGCAGGCGTTGTCCAGCGGCAGCGTCGACCTGTACCCGGAGTACACCGGCACCATCGTGCGCGAGCTGCTCAAGCGCGACGGCAACCCGAGTCTGGCCGAACTGAACGAGTGGCTCGCGCCGCGTGGGCTGAAGGCGGCGGTGCCGCTCGGCTTCAACAACACCTATGCGCTGGCGATGCTGGAGGCGACCGCCGAGCGCCTCGGCGTACGCAACATCTCCGACCTCGCCCAGCCGGCCGCGGGCGGCCTGCGTTATGGCCTGTCGCACGAGTTCCTCGCCCGCACCGACGGCTGGCCGGCTTTGCGCAACGCCTACACCCTTGCGGCCACGCCGACCGCGCTGGACCACGGGCTGGCCTACGACGCGGTGAAGGAGGGCCGCGTCGACGTGATCGACATCTATTCGACCGACGCCAAGGTCGGCCGCTACGCACTGCGGGTGCTCATCGACGACCGCCAGTTCTTCCCCAAGTACGACGCCGTGCTGCTGATGCGCGCGGGTGTCGACGTGGCGCCGCTGCGTGGGCTCGAAGGCCGCATCCCGGCGGCGACGATGGTTGGCCTGAACGCCCAGGTCGAGCTGGACGGCATGGCCTTCGACGCCGTCGCGCGCGGTTTCCTGCAGGGCGGCGCCGCTGCGGGGGCCGGCGCGCCGCGGCCCTCGTTCTGGCAGCGGCTCGTGGCACCGGACTTCGGCCGCCTCGCGCTCGAACACCTCGTGCTCGTCTTCGGCTCGCTGCTGGCGGCGGTTGCGACCGGCGTGCCGCTGGGCATCGCGGCCTGGCGCTGGCCGCGGCTGTCGGGAGTCGTCCTCGGCGCGGTGGCCGTGTTGCAGACCGTACCGTCGCTGGCGCTGCTGGCCTTCCTGATCGCGCTGCTCGGCAGCATCGGCACGCTGCCGGCGCTCATCGCCCTGTTTCTCTACGCGCTGCTGCCGATCGTGCGCAACACCCACACCGGCCTCGGCGAAGTGCCCCTCGGCCTGGGCCAGGCCGCGCGTGCGCTTGGCATGTCGCGCGGTCAGACGCTGCGCCTGGTGCAGCTGCCGCTGGCCGCGCCGGTGCTGATGGCCGGCATCAAGACCGCGGCGGTGATCAATGTCGGCACCGCCACGCTGGCCGCCTTCGTCGGCGCCGGCGGCTTCGGCGAGCGCATCGTCGCCGGGCTCGCCGTCAACGACACCGCCACCATGGTGGCCGGCGCCTTGCCTGCCGCGGTGCTTGCGCTGCTGGTGCAGCAGGGTTTCGAATGGGCCGAGCGCAAGTTGGGCCGGCGCTGAGATGGCGCGGGCGGCCGCAGCCGCTGCGGATCAGGGCCCGCCCGGCCCGCGCTGTGGGCGGCGCGGGGGGCGGCGGTCGAACTGCGGTGGCGCGTCGCGTCGAGGCGCAGGCGCTGGGGGCCGGTGCATGGCCTCCTGGCGCGCCTGTGCGAGCAGCGCGTCGAGCAGGCCGTCGTCCAGGCCTTTCAGCGCGCAGAAGTTGGGGCGTGTCAGCGTCGTCGTTTCGAAGTCGCGCAGCAGGCGCGCGCGGCCGCGGCGCGCCTCGTCTTCTTCGGCGCGACGCGCGTCTTGCTCGTTGCGGCGGCGCGCGAGTTCGTCGCGTGCACCCTGGCGGTGTTCCTCGCTCACCTCGCCGGCGGGCTGGCCGTCGAGATCGTGGCGCTGCGGCGTGCGCGCCAGCGCCTGCAGGTAGCCAGGGCTGGCCGTGTAGCGGCGCAGGAAGTGCGACAGCGCGGCCTTGGTGAAGACCCCCGGCGCACGTTGCTGGATGTCGGCCTGGATGTGCAGCTTGAGCGGCCGGATCGGACTCGCCGGCCCGAACAGCGCCGGGAAGTGTTGTTGCAGCAGTGCAGTGCAATCGGCGTGGCTCATCGCCGGTGCCGCGCTCGGCGCCGCCGCGGTCTTGTCGTCGCTGGTCGTCATGGGCGCGGATTGTGCCGTGCCCATGAACTACGATGGGTACCCGCAGTCCCTTCGAGGAGTCACTCATGCAAGCCCTGGTTCCTTTCCTGGCCGTCGCCATGCTGGCGGCAGGCTGTGCCGGCCACCATCGGCACGACGGGCCGAGCGCACGCGCCCAACTCGAGGCCACACGCGGCAACACCACCAGCGGCAGCGTGATGTTCCACCAGCACAGCGATGCGGTGATGGTGCACGCGCGCATCAGTGGCCTGAAGGCCCATCAGGAACACGGTTTTCACGTGCACGAGAAGGGCGATTGTTCGAGCGGCGACGGCATGAGCACCGGCGGCCACTTCAACCCGCTCGGCAAGGGGCACGGACACCACGGCGGTGCCGACAAACATGCCGGCGACCTGCCGTCGCTGAAGGCCGACGCCGACGGCAAGGTGGACGTGCGGTTTCGCGTCGCGGGCATCACGATCGGCAGCGGCGCGACGGACATCGTCGGCAAAGGCCTGATCGTGCATGCCCAGCCCGACGACTACACGACACAGCCGACCGGCAACGCCGGTGCGCGCATCGCCTGCGCGGTCATCGCCGCCGCCGGGCGCTGAAGCAGCCTCGGTTCATTGGGTCGCCGCAGGCGGCCCAACGTCCATCTCCTGCGCGAGTTGCATCCGCCGCGAGCCCGGCTGCGTAAGCGTGTCCAGGCCCAGATCATGGGCCGGTGACCGGGACGCTAGCGGCCTGGCCGTTGCCATCAACTACCGAGGACATAGCCCATGAAGACTCACAAACTGCCGGCCTTGCGCGCGCTGCCGATGGCCGTCGCCCTGCTGGCGGTGGGGGCGGCGATGATCACCGCCCAGGCCTCCAGCCACCGCGAAGGCCCGTTCATCACCACCGTGCCGAAGGTCGATGCCACCGACTTCTACATGTTCAAGAGCTACGAGGCCGGCCGCAGCGAGTACGTGACGCTGATCGCCAACTACCTGCCGCTGCAGGACCCGTACGGCGGCCCGAACTACTTCTCGCTCGACCCGAACGCGTTGTACGAGATTCACATCGACAACAACGGCGACGCGAAGGAAGACCTGACCTTCCAGTTCCGCGTCAGGAACAACCTGAAGAGCATCACGTTGCCGATCGACGGCAAGGACGTGGCGATCCCGCTCATCCAGGCCGGCCAGGTGACGGCGCCGAACGCGGCGACGCTGAACGTCAACGAGCAGTTCACGGTGGACATCGTGCGCGGCGATCGGCGCAGCGGCACGCGCGGCGCGGTCACCAAGGCCGCAGGCGGCTCGGCGACCTTCGACAAGCCGGTCGACAACATCGGCACCAAGACCATCCCCGACTACCCCGGCTATGCCGACCAGCACATCCACACCGTCAACATCCCCGGCTGCAACATGCCGGCCAAGGTGTTCGTCGGCCAGCGCAAGGACCCGTTCGCGGTCAATCTGGGCACGATTTTCGACCTCGTGAACGCGCCCGCCTCGGTGCTGCTCGACCCGGCGGCGAAGAACGCGGTGGCGAACACGATCGGCGACAAGAACGTCACCACACTCTCGCTCGAAGTGCACCAGAGTTGCCTGACCGCCGGCAGCGAAACCGTGATCGGCGGCTGGACGACGGCCAGCCTGCGCCAGGGCGCACTCATCAACCCGAACCCGGCCAAGGGCCACCAGACCAACGCGGTCGCCGGCGGCACCTGGGCGCAGGTGTCGCGTCTGGGCCAGCCGCTGGTCAACGAGGTGGTGATCGGGTTGCCCGACAAGGACCGCTTCAATGCCTCCAAACCGAGCGGTGACGCCAACAACTTCCTCACCTATGTGACGAACCCGACGCTGCCGCGCCTGCTCGAAATCGCGCTCGGCACACCGGCCGGTGCCATCGCGCCGACCAACTCGGGCCGCGGTGACCTGGTGACGGTGTTCCTGACCGGCATCGCCGGCGTCAACAAGCCGGCCAACGTCGTCGCCTCGGAGATGCTGCGCCTGAACACGGCCATCCCGCCAGTGGCGCTGGCGTCGCAGAACCGCCTGGGCATCGTCGGCAACGTGCTGGCCGGCGGCAGCGACAACGCGGGCTTCCCGAACGGCCGCCGTCCGAAGGACGACGTGGTCGACATCGCGCTCGTGGCGATGGTGGGCGGGCTGTGCATGGCCAACGGCACAACGAATGCCTTCGGCTTTGGCGCCAACTGCACGCCGTCGGCGGTGCCGTTGGGCAGTGCGTCGTTCAACATCCACGACGCCGTCGACCAGGCCGCGCCGGAGAACGCGCCGCAGCGTGTGACCTTCCCGTACCTGTCGCACCCGCTGCCGGGCGCAAACTAAGGAGGGCGGTGCATGAAACGCAACAAGCATCGGGGACTGGCTCTGGCGGCCGCAACGCTCGCCCTGGCCGGATGTTTCGGCGGCGGCGGCGACGACGACCCGCCGGCGGCCCAGGATCCGCTCGCGGGGGTGCCTGAGAGCGCCAACCAGTCGAGCGCGGGCTTCATCGGCTACCTCAAGCTGCTGGTCGCGCTGAAGCCGGACAACGCCGAGCCGTTCGCGCTCGACGGTTTCAACCCACCGCGGCCGGACAACACCGAGCCCGAGCCGGTGTTCTGACGCTGATGTAAAGGCGGCGTAAATCACGGCCCCGAGGCCGGCCGGCGTTCAACCGCTGGCCGGCCTTTTGCGTTGGGCCTCTGGACGCGGCGCCTTGCCGTCGCGCTTTGAGGAGCAATGAGATGGTCAAGGCGAGATGGGCGGTGCGCCTGAGTGCCGCGGCGCTGGCGGCGGTGGTGCTGGCGGGCTGTGCGCACCGGCCGGCGAACTACGGTCGTGTGGAGTCCGGTTACGGTGGTTATGGGTCGGCAGCGCCGGCCGGCTACGAGAACGCGCCGGTCTACAGCCCGCGCGCCGGCGACGGCTACCATGATCGCCAGAGCCGCCGCGCCTATCGCGGCCAGCCCGACAGCTACGGCCGCGGTTATCCCGCCGAGCGCGACGGCCACGGCAGCCGCGGCGCCTATGATGGCTACGGCCGCTATGGCTATGGGCAACAGGCGGGGGTCGAGTTCGGCCGCGTGCACCACATCGAAGCCCTGTCGGGCTACCGCGGCAACAGCGGCGGCGGCGCGTTGCTCGGCGGCATCATCGGTGGCTTGGTCGGCCGCCAGTTCGGCAACAGCAGCACCGGCCGGGCCCAGGGCACGTTTGCCGGCGCCGTCGGCGGCGTGCTGCTCGGCAACGAGATCGAACGCCAGAACCGTGGCGGCGGCCGCGACGGCCTGGTGGTCGTGATCGCGCTCGAGCAGGGCGGCACGCGTGAGTTTGCGGTGCCCAGCGTCGGCGACCTGCGCGTCGGCGACCGCGTGCGCATCGAGGGCAACCGCCTGCTGCGCATGTGAAGGCTAGAATCGGCACTTGAACTAACAAGGGCGAGAAAGGCATGACGGTTATGACACCGCGAACTCTGCGCACCGCCTACGCGGTGTAGTCGGTCGCGCGCGTCCACCGCCCATCCTCTTTCTCTGTCCCACGAAAGCGCGGTCTCGTACCGCGCTTTTTCTTTTCGAGGTGCCGATCATGGTTTCGATACAACTGCCCGATGGCTCGAAGCGTGAGTTCGCGCAAGCGCCGACGGTAGGCGACGTGGCCGCAGCCATCGGCGCCGGGCTCGCCAAGGCGGCGTTGGGCGGCACGGTCGACGGCAAGCTGGTCGACCTCTGCCACCGCATCGAACGTGATGCGCAGGTCGCGATCGTCACCGACAAGAGCGCTGACGGGCTGGAGCTGATCCGCCATTCGACGGCGCACCTGCTCGCCTATGCGGTCAAGGAGCTGTTCCCGGACGCGCAGGTGACGATCGGGCCGGTGATCGAGAACGGCTTCTACTACGACTTCGCCTACAAGCGGCCGTTCACGCCCGAGGACCTGGCGGCGATCGAGAAGCGCATGGGTGAACTGGCGGCGAAGGACGAGCCGGTCGAGCGCCGCGTGTTGCCGCGCGACGAGGCGGTGGCGCACTTCAAGTTGCAGGGCGAGCACTACAAGGCGGAGATCATCGCCGGCATCCCCGCTGGCGAGGACGTGTCGCTGTACCGCGAGGGCGCCTTCGAAGACCTGTGCCGCGGCCCGCATGTGCCGTCGACTGGCCGGCTCAAGCACTTCAAGCTGATGAAGGTCGCCGGCGCGTATTGGCGCGGTGATCACCGCAATCAGATGCTGCAACGCATCTACGGCACGGCCTGGGCGACGAAGGAGGAACTGCAGCAGTACCTGACGATGCTCGAGGAGGCCGAGAAGCGCGACCACCGCAAGCTGGGCCGCGAACTCGACCTGTTCCACCTCGACGAGCACAGCCCGGGCACGGTGTTCTGGCACCCCAAAGGCTGGACGGTCTGGCAGCAGGTCGAGCAGACCATGCGCCGCGTCTACCGCGACAACGGCTACCTGGAGGTGAAAGGCCCGCAGATTCTCGACAAGAGCCTGTGGGAGGCCACGGGGCACTGGGACAAGTACCGCGAGAACATGTTCGTCACGGAAAGCGAGAAGCGCGACTACGCGCTCAAGCCGATGAACTGCCCGGGCCACATCCTGATCTTCAAGCAGGGCATCAAGAGTTATCGCGACCTGCCGCTGCGTTATGGCGAGTTCGGCCAATGCCACCGCAACGAGCCCACGGGCGGGCTGCACGGCATCATGCGCGTGCGCGCCTTCACGCAGGACGACGGCCACATCTTCTGCACCGAGGACATGGTCCTCGACGAATGTGTGGCCTACACGGCGCTGCTGCAGCGTGTCTACGCCGACTTCGGCTTCACGGACATCATCTACAAGGTCGCGACGCGGCCGCTGGCACGCATCGGCTCCGACGAGAGCTGGGACAAGGCCGAACATGCGCTGATGGAAAGCCTGCGCCGCTCGGGCGTCGAGTTCGAGATTGCGCCCGGCGACGGCGCCTTCTACGGCCCGAAGATCGAATACACGCTGAAGGACGCACTCGGCCGGCCCTGGCAATGCGGCACGATGCAGGTCGACTTTTCGATGGCCCAGCGCCTGGGCGCCGAGTACGTCGCCGAGGATTCGAGCCGCAAGACGCCGGTGATGCTGCACCGGGCCATCGTCGGCAGCCTGGAGCGTTTCATCGGTATCCTGATCGAGCAGCACGCCGGCGCGTTGCCCGCCTGGCTGGCGCCGCTGCAGGTGGTCGTGGCGTCGATCACCGAAAGCCACGCCGCCTACGCCGAAGAAGTTGCGAAAACGCTTCTAAAACAAGGAGTTAGAGCCGAGGCCGATTTGCGCAACGAGAAGATCACGTATAAAATCCGCGCGCATTCATTGCAGAAGGTTCCGTACATCCTGGTCGTGGGCGACAAGGAGAAGGCAAACGGGGCCGTTGCCGTGCGCGCCCGGGGCAACCGGGATCTTGGTGTGATGGCGTTGGCCGACTTCTCAGCGAAGCTCGCCGCGGACATCGCCGCCAAGGTCTGATCAGGTCGCCTTCAGGCGCGCGTTTGATTTTTTTGGGCCTGACGCCTGCAGGTCTCGAGCAGAGGTTTGAACCATCGCTACTTTCATGGACCGCCGCACTCCGAACGCGGAGCGCAAGCACCGACTGAACCGGGAAATCATGGCGCCGAACGTGCGCCTGAACGGGGTGAACAACGAGCCGCTCGGCGTCGTGACCATTCAGGAGGCATTGCGCCTGGCGGGCGAGGCGGATGTCGATCTGGTCGAGATCGCCGCCACCGCCGACCCGCCGGTGGTCCGCTTGATGGATTACGGCAAGTTCAAGTATCTGGAGCAGAAGAAGGCTGCCGAAGCCAAGGCCAAGCAGAAGGTCATCGAGGTCAAGGAAGTCAAGTTCCGCCCCGGCACCGACGAAGGCGACTACGCGATCAAGATGCGCAACCTGCGCCGCTTCATCTCCGAGGACGGTGACAAGGGCAAGGTGACCTTGCGGTTCCGCGGCCGCGAGATCACGCACCAGGACATCGGCATGCGCCTGCTGGAGCGCATCCGCGACGAGTTGAACGATGTGGCGGTGGTCGAACACATGCCCAAGCTGGAAGGCCGGCAGATGATCATGGTGCTGGCACCGAAGAAAAAGTAAGGATTCAGCGGCTCGGTCTGGTCACCGAGCAGCTTGAAGAGAAGCCGAGACACCACGGTGCCGCGGCTTCACAGAAGCCGCTGTGGGCCAACAAGTACTGGAGCCCTCCAGTCGCCTGCAGGGGTCACTAAGAAGGAGCAGTGATATGCCCAAGATGAAGACCAAGAAGAGTGCGGCGAAACGTTTTCGCGTTCGCCCGGGTGGCACCGTCAAGCGCGGTCAGGCGTACAAGCGCCACATCCTCACCAAGAAGACGACCAAGAACAAACGCCACCTGCGTGGCGCGGTCAACGTGCACGACAGCAACATGGGCCACATGGCGCAGATGTTGCCGTTCGCGGGTCTGTAAGAACTTCTAGGAGAGAGATATGCCTCGCGTCAAACGTGGTGTCACCGCACACGCTCGCCACAAGAAGATCCTGGCCCTGGCCAAGGGCTACCGCGGCCGCCGCAAGAACGTCTTTCGCATCGCCAAGCAGGCGGTGATGAAGGCCGGGCAGTATGCCTACCGCGACCGCCGCACCCGCAAACGTGTCTTCCGCCAGCTCTGGATCGCGCGCATCAACGCCGCGGCCCGCGCCAGCGGCGTCACGTACAGCAAGTTCATGGCCGGCTTGAAGAAGGCCAACATCGACCTCGACCGCAAGGTCCTGGCCGACATGGCCGTCAACGACCCGGCCGCGTTCAGCGGCATCGTCGAGAAGGTGAAGGCCCAGCTCGCTTGATGCCGGTGGCGCCTGTCCCAGGCGCTGCAAGCAGCAGCATCCGAGGCCGTCACCTTTGGGGGACGGCCTTTTTTCTTGTCATCGATGAACCCTGATCTGGACTCCCTGCTGGCGGACGCGAACTTGGCCTTCGACAGCGCGACGACGCCCGCCGATCTGGAGAACGCGAAAGCGCGTTTCCTCGGCAAGTCGGGCCGCGTCACCGAACTGCTCAAGGGGCTGGCGGCACTGTCGGTCGACGACAAGAAGACCCGCGGCGCGCAGATCAACCAGGCGAAGGCGCAGGTGGAATCGGCGCTCAACGCGCGCCGCCAGGCACTCGCCGAGGCCGAGCTCGACGCCCAGCTGAAGGCCGACGCGCTCGACGTGACGCTGCCCGGCCGCGGCCGCAGTGTCGGCGGCCTGCACCCAGTGAGCCGCACGATCGAGCGCATGGAGGCGATCTTCGGCTCGATGGGCTTTGACGTCGCCGACGGCCCGGAGATCGAGACCGACTGGATGAACTTCACCGCGCTCAACAGCCCGAAGAACCACCCGGCGCGGTCGATGCAGGACACCTTCTACGTCGACATGAAGGACAGCGAGGGTGCGTGGCTCAACCTGCGCACGCACACCAGCCCGATGCAGGTGCGCTACGCAATGGCGCATGCGGCAAAGTACCGCGACGCCGATCCGATGCCCGAGATCCGCGTCATCGCGCCGGGCCGTACCTACCGCGTCGACAGCGACGCGACGCATTCGCCGATGTTTCACCAGTGCGAAGGCCTGTGGATCGGCGAGCGCGTGAGCTTCAAGGATTTGAAGTTCGTGATCGGCGAGTTCTGCCGCAAGTTCTTCGAGACGGACGAACTCGAGTTGCGCTTCCGCCCGAGTTATTTCCCTTTCACCGAACCGTCGGCCGAGATCGACATCGCTTTTGCGTCCGGCCCGCTGAAGGGCCAGTGGCTCGAAGTCTGCGGCTCGGGCCAGGTGCACCCGAACGTGGTGCGCAACTTCGGCCTCGACCCCGAGCGTCACATCGGCTTCGCGTTCGGCATGGGGCCGGATCGATTGACGATGCTGCGTTACGGCCTCTCCGACCTGCGCCTGTTCTACGAAAACGACCTGCGTTTCCTGAGCCAATTCCGCTGACTATGCAGTTCCCTGAATCCTGGCTGCGCGCCTACTGCAACCCGCCGCTGTCCACCGCCGCGTTGGCCGATCGGCTGACGATGGCCGGGCTGGAGGTCGAGGAGACGAAACCCGTCGCACCGCCGTTTCGCGGCGTCGTCGTCGGCGAGATCGTCGACTGCGAGCCGCACCCCAACGCCGACAAGCTGCGGGTGTGCCGTGTCGCCGCCGGCGCCCACAGCGCCGCAGGCCTGCTGCAGATCGTCTGCGGCGCACCGAATGCACGCGCCGGCATCAAGGTGCCGCTGGCGCTGGTCGGCGCCGAGTTGCCGGCGGCCGAGCAGGGCGGCGCGCCATTCGTCATCCGAGTCGGCCAGCTGCGCGGCATAGACAGCCGCGGCATGTTGTGCTCCGCGCGCGAGTTGAAACTGTCCGACGACCACGGCGGCCTGCTCGAACTGGCGCCCGATGCGCCCGTGGGCGCCGACGTGCGTGAAGTCTTGGCCCTCGACGACACGCTGTTCACGCTGAAGCTCACGCCCAACCTGGCGCATGGTTTGAGCGTCTTCGGCGTGGCGCGTGAAGTCGCGGCGCTGACCGGCGCGCCGTTGCTCGAGCCGAGCTTTCCCGCCATCGCGCCGACACACGACGGCCGGCTCGCGGTGCGGGTCGACGCCCCCGACCTGTGCGGCCGCTTCTCGGGCCGCATCGTGCGCGGCGTGAACCCGCAAGCCAAGACACCGGCGTGGATGGTCGATCGGCTGGCGCGCTGCGGCCAGCGTTCGGTGAGCGCGCTGGTCGACATCTCGAACTACGTGATGTTCGAGTTCGGCCGCCCGTCGCACATCTTCGATCTCGACAAGATCCACGATCGCCTGGTCGTGCGCTGGGCGCGCGCGGGCGAAACGCTCGAACTGCTCAATGGCGATACGGTCGAACTCGACGCCGAGGTCGGCGTGATCGCCGACGCGCAAGGCGTCGAGTCGCTCGCCGGCATCATGGGCGGCGAGCGCACCGCGGTGTCCGACGACACGCGCAACATCTACATCGAGGCCGCGTTCTGGTGGCCGGACGCGGTCGCCGGGCGCTCGCGGCGCTACGGTTTTGCGACCGACGCCGGGCATCGTTTCGAGCGCGGCGTCGACCCGGCGCAGACGGTCGAACACATCGAGCGCATCACGCAACTGGTGATCGACATCTGCGGCGGCGAGGCGGGGGCTATGGACGACCAGATCGTCAACCTGCCGCAGCGCCAGCCGGTCACGCTGCGTGTCGAGCACGCCGCCAAGGTGATCGGCATGCCGCTCACGCAGGCGCAGTGCGCGGCCGCGCTGCGCAGCCTCGGGCTGCCGGTGGAGGAGGGCGCGGGCACGCTGACCGTCACGCCGCCGAGCTGGCGCTTCGATCTGAAGATCGAAGAAGACCTGATCGAGGAAGTGATCCGCGTCATCGGCTACCCGCAGTTGCCCGACACGCCGCCGCAGGCACCCGTGACCGCCGTGCCGCAGCCCGAAGCGCGGCGCTCGATCCACGCCCTGCGCCATCGCATGGCCGCGCTCGACTACCAGGAGACGATCAGCTTCGGCTTCGTCGAAGAACGTTGGGAGCGTGAACTCGCCGGCAATGCCGACCCGATCCGCGTCTTGAACCCGATCGCCGCGCCGTTGGCGGTGATGCGCTCCAGCCTGCTCGGCAGCCTGGTCGGCGTGCTCAAACACAACCTGGCGCGCAAGGCTGCGCGGGTGCGGGTGTTCGAGGTCGGGCGGGTGTACCGGCGCGACGCGGGCATGGCCGACGGGCCGATCGGGGTCGCCGGCGTCACGCAGCCGCGCAAGCTGGCCGGCCTGGCCTATGGCGGCGAGGCGCCGCCGCAGTGGGGGCTGCCCGAGCGAGCGGTGGATTTCTTCGACGCCAAGGCGGATGTGCAGGCGCTGCTGGCGCCGCGTGAAGCACGCTTCATGGCCGCCGAACACCCGGCCCTGCACCCCGGCCGCAGCGCGCGCATCGAACTCGGCGGCGCGGCCGTCGGCTGGGTCGGCGAACTGCATCCGCGCTGGCGCCTGGCCTACGAGCTGCCGCATGCGCCGATGGTGTTCGAACTGGACCTGGACGCGCTGCTCGCGCGCGACCTGCCCGCCTATGCCGGCATGCCGCGCCTGCAGCCGGTGTCGCGTGACCTGGCGCTGGTGCTGCGCGACAGCGTCAGCCACGACGCGCTGATCGACTGCATCCTCGCCGATGACAGCGGCCTGGTGCGCTCGGCGCGCCTGTTCGACCTCTACAAGCCCAAGGCCGCGGCCGTGGGCATCGGCGCCGACGAGCGCAGCCTGGCCGTTCGCATCGAGCTGCTCGACGACCGCCAGGCCTTGACCGACGAACGCATCGACGCCGCGATGGCGCGGATCGTCGAGCGCCTGCGCCACACCCTGGATGCGCGCTTGCGCGCCTGACGGACCCTCGGGAGACTCCTCGAACCATGGACCGCGTGATCCTGCCCACCCTCGAAACGCCCACGCTCACCAAGGCTGAGCTGTCCGAACTGCTGTTCGAGCGCCTGGGCCTGAACAAGCGCGAGTCGAAGGACATGGTCGAGGCCTTCTTCGACATCATCCACGCCAGCCTGGTCGAAGGCGGCGACGTCAAGCTCTCGGGCTTCGGCAACTTCCACATCCGGCGCAAGGCGCCGCGCCCCGGGCGCAACCCGCGCACCGGCGAATCGATCCCGATCAAGGCGCGCAACGTGGTCACATTTCACGCCAGTCACAAGTTGAAAGGCCTGGTGCAAGGCGACATCGCCACCGAAGAAGAGTTCGAGTAGAGTCTCAGAACTCCTGCCCGATCGTATTGATTTCAATGGAAAAAGGCCTGCCGGCCATTCCCGCCAAGCGTTACTTCACGATCGGTGAAGTGAGCGAGCTGTGTGGCGTGAAGCCGTATGTGCTGCGCTACTGGGAACAGGAGTTCAGCCAGCTCAAGCCCATGAAGCGGCGCGGCAACCGGCGCTACTACCAACACCACGAAGTGCTGCTGATCCGGCGCATCCGCGACCTGCTGTACGAACAGGGCTTCACGATCAGCGGCGCGCGCAACCGCTTGGCCGAAGGCGCGCGCAACGGGCATGCCGCACCCGTCGAGCCGCCGAGCCGCGTCGACAACATGCAGGCATCGGACAACGACGATCCGATGCCGCTGCCCGAAGTGGTGGAGTGGTCGAGCGAACAGGTGCGCGACGAGTTGCTCGCGATCCGCGCGCTGCTGACGGCCTGACGAAGGCGGCGGCTATACTGCGCCCCTTGCAGTCGGGGTGTAGCGCAGCCTGGTAGCGCACTTGCATGGGGTGCAAGGGGTCGCGAGTTCGAATCCCGCCACCCCGACCAATCAAATCGACGCCTTGGCAGTGACGAGCTGCCAAGGCGTTTGACTTTGTGTCCTGAACAGGAGCACGGCATGAGACTCAAGGACAAGATCGCGATCGTCACGGGTGCGGCCAGCGGCTTCGGCGAAGGCATCGCGCGGCTGTACGCGGCCGAAGGTGCGAAGGTGGCAGTGGCCGACATCAACGGCGCCGGGGCGCAGCAGGTGGCCGCGTCGATCGGCGCGGGTGCCGTCGCCGTCTCCTGCGACGTGACGCAACGCGCCGACATCAACGCCCTGGTCAAGGCCACGCAAGAGGCTTTCGGCGGCCGCATCGACATCGTCGTCAACAACGCCGGCTGGACGCACAAGAACGGCCCGCTGCTCGACGTCGACGAAGCCACCTTCGACAAGGTCTACGCCATCAACGTGAAGAGCATCTTCCACATGGTGCACGCGGTGGTGCCGCTGATGCGCCAGCAAAAGAGCGGCGTGATCCTCAATGTCGGCTCCACCGCCGGCATGCGGCCGCGGCCGGGCCTGACCTGGTACAACAGCTCGAAGGGGGCGGTGAACCTGATGAGCAAGTCGCTCGCGGTGGAACTCGGCGCCGACAACATTCGCGTCAATGCCATCTGCCCGGTGATGGGCGTGACCGGCCTGCTCGAGCAGTTCATGGGCATGCCCGACACGCCGGAGAACCGCAAGAAGTTCCTGGCCACCATCCCGCTCGGGCGGCTGTCGACGCCGCTGGACATCGCACGCGCGGCGCTCTACCTCGCCAGCGACGACGCCGAGTTCATCACCGGGGTGGAGTTCCCGGTGGACGGCGGTCGCACCGTCTGACGAGTCGGCGCGCGCTGCCGAGCGTGGCCGTGACGCTAGAACAGCACGACGTCGCGCATCGCCTGACCGGTGGCCAGGCGGTCGAGGCCGCGGTTGATGTCGTCCAGCGCCAGCCGCTCGCCCATCAGCCGGTCCACCGGCAGGCGGCCGCGGCGGTACATGTCGATGTAGCGCGGGATGTCGCGTGCCGGCACGGCCGAGCCGATGTAGCTGCCGCGCAGCGTGCGTTCCTCGGCCACCATCTGCACCGGCGGCAGCGCAAAACGTTTGTCGGGGTGCGGCAGCCCGGCGGTGACGGTGCTGCCGCCGCGGCGCGTGATCATCCAGGCCAGCTCCAGCGCGGGGATGGCGCCGGCCATCTCGAAGGCGTAGTCGACGCCGCCCTTGGTGAGCGCACGCACCTGCTCGGCAGCGTCGGGGCTCGACGCGTTCACCGTCGCGGTGGCGCCCAGTTCACGCGCCAGCGCGAGCTTGGTCTCGCTGAGGTCGATGGCGACCAGTTCGCGCGCGCCGCTGGCGGCGGCGGCGAGCAGCGCCGAGAAGCCGACGCCTCCCAGTCCCAGCACCGCCACCGCGCTGCCGGCGCCGACCTTCGCCGTGTTGATCACCGCGCCCACCCCGGTGAGCACCGCGCAGCCGAAGAGCGCGGCCTCGGCGGGTGTGAGATCGACGTCGACCTTGACGCAGGACCGCCGCGACACCACACACTGCTCGGCGAAGCAGGACACCCCCACGTGATGGTTCACCGGCTGTCCGTTCAGCCGCAGCCGCCGCGCACCGCCGAGCAGCACGCCCGCGCCGTTGCTCGCCGCACCCGGTTCGCACAGCGCCGGCCGGCCTTCGGCGCAGGGCAGGCAAGCGCCGCAGCTCGGCATGAAGACCATCACCACGCGGTCGCCCGGGGCGAGGTCGGTGACGCCCGGGCCGCACTCCAGCACCTCGCCCGCGGACTCGTGGCCGATCACCATCGGCAGCGGGCGTGGCCGGTCGCCGTTGATCACCGAGAGGTCGGAGTGGCACAGCCCCGCGGCCTGCACCCGCACGAGCACCTCGCCCGGGCCGGGCGCATCGAGCTCCACGTCCAGGATCTTCAGCGGGCGGCTCTGGGCATACGGGGCCGGCAGGCCCATGGCCTCAAGCACGGCGGCGCGGATCTTCATGGCGGGTCTCTCCTCGGCGTAAGGGCTCGGCGAGTTTAGGCACAGGGCCGGGTTCGAGGGCGTGGAAGGCGTGTTTCCCAAAAGCCGGATTGCTCCCGCCCGCGCTTGGGTGCGCTGGCGTGCGTGCGCTGTGCAGCGAGTTCCCCGCCGAGTACCCCCGCAGCATCGATACCCCGCGGCCTTTGGTCACGAGCCGCGGTAGGTGCTCCAGCTCCACGGGCTGACGAGCAGCGCCACGTGATAGTGCCCGGCCGCATCCGCGATGCCGAAGTCGAGCTGCACGGTGTCGACGAACGGCGGCTCGGGCAGCTGCACACCACGCGCGCGAAAGTAGGGCGCCACCTCGAAGCGCAGGCGCCAGCGGCCCACGGCCATCGCCGAGCCGTCGAGCAGCGGGCCGCCGTCGTGGCGGCCGTCGGCGTTGAGCGCGAAGGTCTTCACCATCTCGGCGCGGCCGTCGGCCTGCACACGCTGCAGCGTGACGCGCATGCCCGCGGCCGGGCAGCCGTGCGCGGTGTCCAGCACATGCGTGCTCAGGTGTCCCATCGTGGTCTCCCGGTCTAGGTCTTCGCTTCGATCAGCAACGCGCGAAAGTCGTTGACATTGGTGAGCGTCGGGCCGGTGACCACCGCGTCGCCGAGCGCGCCGAAAAAACCGTGGCCGTCGTTGTCGGCCAGGCGTTCCTTCGGCTTCAGGCCGAGCGCCCAGGCGCGTTGCAGTGTGTCGGGGCCGGCATAAGCGCCGGCGACTTCTTCGGCGCCGTCGACGCCGTCGGTGTCGCCGGCCAGCGCGTGGATGCGCGCATGGCCGTCGAGCGTGATCGCCAGCGACAGCAGGCACTCGACATTGCGCCCGCCGCGGCCCTGGCCCTTGATCGTCACGGTGGTTTCGCCGCCGGACAGCAGCACACACGGCGGCGCGAAGGGCTGGCCGCGCTCCGCGGTCTGCAGGGCGATGCCGGCCAGCACCTTGCCGACGTCGCGCGCCTCGCCTTCGATCGCGTCGCCGAGGATGTAGGGCGCATAACCCGCGGCGCGCGCAATCTCGGCTGCCGCTTCGAGCGCACGCTGCGGCGCGGCGACGATGCGTGTCTCTGCGCGCGCCAGCAGCGGGTCGTCGGGTTTGATCGATTCGCCATCGCCGCTCTCCAGCAGGGCGAGCGCGGCCGGCGGCAGCGTGATGCCGAAACGCCGCACGATCGCCAGCGCGTCGGCGCAGGTGGTGGGGTCGCCGACCGTCGGGCCGCTGGCGATGTCGATCGGCCGGTCGCCCGGCACGTCGGAGATCAGCAACGTCAGCACACGCGCCGGGTGGCAGGCGGCGGCGAGCCGGCCGCCCTTGATGGCCGACAGATGCCGGCGCACGCAGTTCATGTCGGAAATCGTCGCGCCGGACGCAAGCAGGGCGCGGTTGATCGTTTGTTTGTCGTCGAGCGTCAAGCCGGGCAAGGGCAGCGGCAACAACGCCGAGCCGCCGCCGGAGATCAGGCACAGCACCAGGTCGTCGGGTGTCAGGCCACGCACCACGTCGAGCATGTGCTGCGCCGCTGCGAGCCCCGCCGCATCGGGCACCGGGTGCGCGCTTTCGGCGATGGTGATGCGTTCGCACGGCACCGCGTAGCCGTAGCGCGTGACGACAAAACCCGTCAGCTCGCCGGCCCAATGTCCCTCCACCGCCTGCGCCATCGCGGCCGACGCCTTGCCGGCGCCGATCACGATCAACCGCCCGCGCACGCTTGCCGGGTCCGGCAGTTGCGGCGGCAGCACCAACGCGGGCTGGGCGGAGGCGATCGCGGCGTCGAACAGGCGGCGCAGCAGCGCGCGTGGGTCGGTGGCTGAGCTCATGCGCGCAACCTTACTTCAGGCGGCGCTCGGGATCTCGCAGTGGGACAGCCGCTCGAGCGCGCGCACCAGCGCCGAATGGTCCCAGGCCGCGCCGCCCTGGGCGACACAGGCGCTGAAGAGCTGCTGGGCCTGCGCGGTGGCGGGCAGGGCGAGGCCGAGCGACTTTGCGGCGCCGAGCGCCAGGTTGAGGTCCTTCTGGTGCAGCGCGATCCGGAACCCCGGATCGAAGGTGCGTTTGATCATGCGCTCGCCGTGCACCTCCAGGATGCGCGACGTGGCGAGCCCGCCCATCAGCGCCTGCCGCACCTGGGCGGGGTCGGCGCCCGCCTTGGCGGCGAACAGCAGACCCTCGGCGACCGCGTTGATCGTCAGCGCCACGACGATCTGGTTCGCGACCTTGCAGGTCTGGCCGTCGCCGCTGCCGCCGACGAGCGTGATGTTCTTGCCGAGCAGCTCGAACACCGGCTTCACGCGCTCGAACACCGCGACCTTGCCGCCGACCATGATCGACAGCGTGGCGTTCCTGGCGCCGACGTCGCCGCCGGAGACCGGCGCGTCGAGGTAGTCCGCGCCCAGCGCTTCGATGCGCTGCGCGAACGCCTTCGTTTCGACCGGCGAGATCGACGACATGTCGACGACGACTTTGCCTTTCGACAGACCGGCCGCGACGCCGGATTCGCTGAACAGCGCCTGCTCGACGTCCGGCGTGTCCGGCACCATCAGGATCACGATGTCGGCGCGCTCGGCGACGCCGCGCGCGTTGGTGCACTGCGTCGCACTCGACTCGGCGATGACCGCCGGCACCTTGCCGCGCGTGTAGACGAAGAGCTGATGGCCGGCCTTGATGAGGTGGCCCGCCATCGGCGTGCCCATGATGCCCAGGCCGATGAAGCCGATCTTGTGGGGAGCGCAGGTCATGTCTGGGTCCTAAGGGTCAAACCGCGAGGCGCTGGCGCCAGCCCAGGCCGGCTTCGGTGGTCGTGGCCGGCTTGTATTCGCAGCCGATCCAACCGGCGTAACCGACGCGGTCGAGATGGCGGAACAGAAAGGCGTAGTTGATCTCGCCCGTGCCCGGCTCGTTGCGGCCCGGGTTGTCGGCGAGCTGGATGTGCGCGATGCGCGCGAGGTGTTTTTCCACCGTTGCGGCGAGTTCGCCCTCCATGCGCTGCGCGTGGTAGAGGTCGTACTGCAGATAGGCGTTGTCCGCGCCGACCTCGTCGAGGATCGCCAGCGCTTGCGCGGTGCGGTTCAGATAGAAGCCCGGGATGTCGAAGGTGTTGATGGGCTCGATCAGCAGCTTGAGTTGCGCCTGCTTCAGCTCGCCCGCGGCGTAGCGCAGGTTGTCGACCAGGGTGCGGTGCAGCGTCTCGTCGGCCACGCCGGCGGGCGCCTTGCCGGCCAGGCAGTTCAGCTGGCCGACGCCGAGCGCCTTCGCGTAGCTCAGCGCGCGCGCGACGCCGTCGCGGAACTCGAGGATGCGATCCGGGTGGCAGGCGATGCCCCGTTCGCCGCCGGCCCAGTCGCCGGGCGGCAGGTTGTGCAGCACGAGCTGCAGGCCGTGCGCGTCGAGCCGGGCCTTGATCTCTTCGGCGGCGTAGTCGTAGGGGAAGAGGAACTCGACGGCCTGGAAACCTGCCGCGGCGGCGCGCTCGAAGCGGTCGAGGAAGGGCTGCTCGTTGAAGAGCATCGTCAGGTTGGCGGCGAACTTCGGCATGGCTAACTCCTAGTCCAGCAGCGCGACGGCCGTCGGCACATCCGCGCGATCGGCGGCGAGTTCCTCGAACTCGACCACGTTGTCGATCTCGCTGCCCATCGCGATGTTGGTCACCCGCTCGAGCATGACCTCGATCACCACCGGCACCCGATGTTGTGCCATCCAGTCTTCGGCCTGCCGGATCGCGGGCGCGATCTCTTCTTGCCGGTGCACGCGGATCGCCTTGCAGCCCAGGCCTTCGACCACCTTGACATGGTCCACACCATAGCTGTGCGCGGCCTCGGCCTCGGGCGTGTTGATGTTGTCGAATGCGAGCTGCACGCAGTAGTCCATCGCAAACCCGCGCTGGCTCTGCCGGATCAGCCCGAGGTAGCTGTTGTTCACGACGACATGGATGTAGGGCAGCTTGAACTGCGCGCCGACCGCCAGCTCCTCCAGCATGAACTGGAAGTCGTAGTCGCCGGACAGCGCGACGATCTTCGCCTGCGGGTCCGCCGCGCGCACGCCGAGTGCGGCCGGCACCGTCCAGCCGAGCGGGCCGGCCTGGCCGCAGTTGATCCAGCGCCGCGGGCCATAGACATGCAGGAACTGCGCGCCGGCGATCTGGCTCAGGCCGATCGTCGACACATAGGTCACGTCCTTGCCGAAAGCGCGGTTCATGCATTGGTAGACGCGCTGCGGCTTCATCGGCACGCTGTCGTAATGGGTCTTGCGCAGGTAGGCCAGGTCGCGCTTGCGGCCCTGGCACTCGCCGGCCCAGGCACCGCGGTCGCGCAGCTTGCCCGCAGCCTGCCATTCACGTGCGACCTCGACGAAGAGTTGCAGCGCGGCTTTGGCGTCCGAGACGATGCCGTAGTCCGGCGCGAACACACGCCCGATCTGCGTCGGCTCGATGTCGACGTGGATGAACTGGCGGCCCTTGCAATACACCTCCGGGCTGCCGGTGTGGCGGTTCGCCCAGCGGTTGCCGATGCCGAGCACGAAGTCGCTTGCCAGCATGCTCGCGTTGCCGTAGCGGTGGCTGGTCTGCAGGCCGCACATGCCGGCCATCAGCGGGTGGTCGTCGGGGATGGCTCCCCAGCCCATCAGCGTCGGGATCACCGGGATGCCGGTGAGTTCGGCGAACTCGACCAGCAGATCCGACGCATCGGCGTTGATGATGCCGCCGCCGGCGACGATCAGCGGCTTCTCGGCGCTGTCCAGCATCTGCAAAGCCTTCTCGATCTGCCTGCGGCTGGCCGTGGGTTTGTAGACCGCGAGCGGCTCGTAGGTGTCGATGTCGAACTCGATCTCGGCCATCTGCACGTCGAACGGCAGGTCGATCAGCACCGGCCCGGGCCGACCCGAGCGCATCAGGTGAAAGGCTTGCTGGAAGGCGCGCGGCACCTGCGCCGGCTCCAGCACCGTGGTCGCCCACTTGGTGACCGGCTGGGCGATGCTGGCGATGTCCACCGCCTGGAAATCCTCCTTGTGCAGGCGCGCGCGCGGCGCCTGGCCGGTGATGCACAGGATCGGGATCGAATCCGCCTGCGCCGAATACAGGCCGGTGATCATGTCCGTGCCCGCCGGCCCGCTGGTGCCGATGCACACGCCGATGTTGCCGGCCTTGGCGCGTGTGTAACCCTCGGCCATGTGCGAGGCGCCCTCGACATGGCGCGCCAGCACGTGCGCGATGGTCTGCCGCTCGCGCAGCTGCGCATACAGCGGGTTGATCGCCGCACCCGGCACGCCGAAGGCCTGGGTCACGCCTTCTTTTTCCATCACCAGCACGGCGGCCATCGCGGCCTTCATCTTCGCCATCGTGTGTCTCCTATGTCGCCTATGTCACTTGGCCGTGATGGTGGGCGCATGCGGCCGCGCTGCGAAGACCAGGCTCGCGATAACAGCTATTCCGTGGTGGAATAAAAGCCATGGACCGCGTCGCCGCCGTCGCCCTCTACATCCGCATCGTCGAGACCGGCAGCTTCAGCAAGGCCGCCGCCGAGTTCGGCGTCACGCAGCCGACCGCGACCAAGGCCGTCGCCGCGATGGAGCTGCGCCTGGGCGCGCGCCTGCTTCACCGCACGACGCGCGGCGTCAGCCCGACCGAGGTCGGCGCGTTGTACTACGACAAGTGCAAGGCTATCGCCGGCGAGATCGAGGCCGCCGACAACCTGGCCACGCTGATGCAAAGCGGCGTCGGCGGCACGCTGCGCGTGAGCTGCTCGGTCGCCTTTGGCCGGCGCGTGCTGGTGCCGCTGGCGATTGCGCACATGCGCGAGCACCCCAGCCTGACGGTGGACCTGAGCTTCGACGACCGCTACGTCAACCTGGTGGAGCAGGGCGTGGACCTCGCCATCCGCATGGGCCGGCTGGCCGACTCCACGCTTGGCGCCCGCTTCCTCGGCCGCAACCCCTGGGTGATGGTGGCCGCGCCGGCGTACCTGAAGGCGCATGGCGCGGCGAAGGCGCCGAAGGACCTGGCGCAGCACGCCTGCCTGATCTACAGCAGCGTGCAGGGCGACGACCGCTGGATGCTGACCGGCCCCGACGGCAAGGAGCAGGTGGTGCCGGTGCGCGGGCCGCTGCGGTCGAACAACCTGTCCGCCGTGCTCGCCGCCGCGCGCGAAGGCTTGGGGCTGGCGATCCTGCCGTGGTACGTGGCAGGTGAATCGGTGGCCGACGGCAGCGTGAAGCCGATCATGGAGCGCTACGGCCTGCCGGCGCAGGAGATCCACGCCGTCTACCCGTCGCCCAAGCTGGTGCCGGGGAAGGTGAGCTCGTTCATCGAGCACCTCAGGGGAGCGATGGAGGGGGCGTGGTAGGAGCGAGGGGTATAGGTTGGGGCGCGGCTGCCGATCCGAGCGGCTGCAATGCGCCGGTCAGCGGTCCGTCAGCCATCAACGCCGGACTGCTTTTGGCGGCCACAAGGGGCGATCCAGGCGTACACCTTTTGCGCCGTTCTGCGGCTCCGCCGCGCTTACCATGACGGCCGTGACGACAGATCGCATGGCCCGGCACCAGCGCGACCGCGCGACCGCGCGACCCAGCGATCATCCGAACGGGTCAATCCCAGCATGTCGACCAGAGGCCTCGCGCCGACTCGCATGACCTCGGCGGCCACCAACGCCGTCGACGAGTTGCTGCTGTAGGTCACGCCGCCGCGCGTGCCGCGCGATCTCGTCGTGCGCCCGCAGCTGGGTTCGGCCGACGAGCGCTTTCGCGATCGCCTGGCGATCCTCGTCCAGGCGCCCCCTGGCTTCGGCAAAACATCGCTGCTCGCCCAATGGCGGCGCGAGCATCTGGCACAAGGCGCTGTCGTGGCATGGCTGTCGGCGCGTGCGCAGGACGACCCGCAGCGCCTGGTGCACAGCCTCGCGCTGTCGGTGCGCGTCGCGGCCGGGCGGCCGACGTTCGGGCACACGCTGCTCGGGACCACCGCGCCGGGCGGCTTCGAGGGCATCACGATCTGGCTCGCCGAACTGGCGCAGACCGCGCTCGACGTCGTGCTGATCGTCGACGAGGCCGAACGCCTGCCGGCGGCGTCGCGCGACGCGCTCGCCTACCTGCTGCGCAATGCGCCGCCGAACCTGCGCGCCGTGGTCGCGGCGCGCGCCGATTGCCACCTGGGGCTGGACGACCTCGTCGACTACGGGCACTGCGTCGTCATCGCCGACCCTGCTGCGCTTCCAGCTCGACGAGACGATCGCGCTGGTGCGCAAGCGCTTCGGGGCTCGCGTCGACAACGACGCCTGTGCGCGGCTGCACGAGTTGACCGAAGGCTGGCCGCTCGGCCTGCAACTGGCGCTGAGCGTGGTGGCGAACAGCCCGGATCCCGGCGCGCAGGTCGGCGCGATCGCGGCACATGCCGGCAGCGGTCTGCGCGGGCATCTCGTCGGGCTGCTGCTGTCCAACCTCGACCCCGCGGATGTGGCGTTCCTCGCTCGCATCGTGCTGCTCGACTACCTGCATCCCGACCTGTGCCGCGCCGTCACCGGCGCCGACGACGCTGCCGAACGGCTCGCGCGCATGGGTCGCGACACGCCGGTCTTCGTGGGCGACGAGACCGGCGAGTGGCTGCGCATGCACGCGCTGGCGCGCGACGCGCTGCGTCAGCGCTTCGCCGAGCTGCCCGCAGCCGAGCAGCACAGCCTGCACCAGCGTGCATCGGCGTGGCTGGCTGGCCACGGCATGCTCGAAGCGGCCGCGACGCATGCGTTGGCCGCGGGGCAGCACGAGCGCGCGTACGAGCTGGCCGAGCGCAGTCTTTACGAATCGGTGATGACGCGCGGGCGGCTCGGCGCCGCACTCGAATGGCTGGAGCGCCTGCCGAGCGCGCAGCTCGATCAGCGGCCACGCCTGTTGCTGGCAGCCGCCTGGTCGCTCGCGCTCGGCGAGCGGCATGAAGAAGCCGGCCGGCTGGTGGCGCGCATCCTGGCCGCACCCGGCGCCGACGATGCGCTGCGCTGCGAGTGCGCGCTGATCCTGGGCGGCGCCGCGGTCTTCGCCGACGAGCCGGACCGCTTCGCCGAACTGCACGATCCGTGGGCCGAGGACCGACGGGCCGCAGCAAGCGGCCCCGGGGCTTCGTCCTGGCCGCCGTTGCGCGACCCGCTGCTGCTGCAGGTGCATGCCAACCGGTCGGCGTTCCGCACGCTGCTCGAAGGCGAGCCGGCATTGGCGCGCCTGCGCCAGCAACAGGCGCCGCGCGGCGACTTCGCCCCGGCGCTCGGTTATGTCAGCCGCTGGGGTGAGTTCATCATCGGGCAGTCGTACGTGTGGGAAGGGCAGGTCCTGCTGGCCGAGAACCTGCTGCGTCCGACCCTGGCGCGCGCCGACGCCGACCTCGGGCGCCGCAGTCCTTTCTCGTGCATGCTCGCCGCGCTGCTGGCGGCGGCGGTCTGGGAGCGCGACCGGGCCGACGAGACCTCGGCGTTGCTCGCGAACCGGCTCGACGTGCTCGAGCACAGCGGTCTGCCGGAGACCGTGCTGCTCGCCTACCGGACGCTGGCGCTCGTGGCCATGGCCGACGGCGCAGAGAACCGGGCGATCGAACTGTTGGGCGCGCTGGATGCCGTCGGATCGGCCAGGCGCCTGCCGCGGCTGCGCATCGCCAGCCTGACCGACCAGGTGCGCATTCATGCGCGGCGCTTTCGCGCCGAGACCTGCCACGCGCTCGCCGAGCGGATCGACGTCTTGCTGCGCGACGACGGCTTGCCCCAGGGGCGGCTGTGGCGGCGCAGCGTCGAGGTGCTGCGCGACCTCGCGCACGGCTACGCGGCGATCGCCGCGCAGAACTGGCGTGCCGCGCTCGACCCGCTGGTGCGCGCCGACGCCGCGGCGCAGCAGCTGCAGCAGGGTCGGCTGCACGTCGAGCTGCTCGGGCTGCGCGCGTTTGTGCTCGACCGCCGCGGAGAACACTCGCAGGCGCTCTTGCGCGAGGCGATGGGCCTGGCGACCAGCTACGGCTTGCTGCGCGTCTTCGCCGACGCGCACCCGGCGCTCGGCGACTGGGTGCGCAATGCCACGCAAGACGAGAAGGGCACCGGCCTGGCGGGTCCGCTGGCGCCGCTGCAGGCGCCGCGCGGGCGCGTTGCGCGGGCCGAGCCGCGCGCGACCCCGAGCACGGCGCTGACGCCGAAGGAGCGCGAGGTGCTCGAGCTGCTCGCGCGCAACCTGTCGAACAAGGAGATCGGGCTGGCGATGCAGGTCGGCGAAGAGACGATCAAGTGGCATGTGAAGAATCTCTTTGCCAAGCTCGACGCGGGAACGCGCAAGCAGGTGGTGCAACGGGCGCGCATCCTCGGTTTGCTCGCGTCCGACTCCTAGCGCTGCGGTGTTGCCCGGCTGAACGCCGGCTTGTTTTTCATGCTGGAGCCCCCTTCCGGAGGGGGCTGGGGGGAGGGGCGTGCGTTCATCCCGAAGGGCTGAGAGTCTGCCGCGCAGACTCTCAGCCCCCTCTGCGATGGGGGGCTCGCGGCGGGTTGGGTTGCGTAGGCTTCGTCCCGATCGGGCCACAACGGCCTTTCACGACTGGAGAAAACATGATTCGCCGCCCTCTCGCTTGTGCCCTGCTCCTCGCCGTGGGCGCACAGGCCGCAGCGCAGTCCACCGTCACGCTCTTCGGCGTGCTCGACAACGACCTGACGTACGGCAAGGGCTCGGTGAGTTCGGCCAAGGGCATCGGCACCGGCGGCCTCGCGGGCAGCCGGATCGGCGTTCGGGGTGTCGAGGATTTGGGCGACGGGCTGAGGGCGGTCTTTGTCGTCGAGCACGGCTTCAACAGCGACACCGGCGCCGCGGCTTCGCCCGCGTCGTTCTGGAACCGTCAGGTCCTCGTCGGCCTGGGCAGCAGCCGCTGGGGCGACGTCCAGCTGGGCCGCATCTACACGCCGAACTTCCTGGTGCACGCGACCTACGACGCCTTCGGCCCGCAAGGCGTCGCCGCGCAGCAGGTGCTGCTCGTCTCGATGGAGGTCGCACAGCCGGCCAACATCCGCGCCAACAATGCCGTCAACTACCAGACTCCCGCCCAGCTCGGCGGCTTCGTGCTGCAGGCGATGACCAGCGTGGGCGAGGGTGCTCCGGGCAAGTACAGCGGCGTGCGCGTCGGTTACGCCGCCGGCGGATTTGCCGGCGACGCGGCCGTCGGCCGCTACGACAACCCTGCGATCGGTGACCTGAAGGCGTTCACGATCGGTGCCCGCTACCGCATCGGCGCCTTCACGCTGTACGGCCTGTTCGACCGGGCGAACAGCGGCAGCTCGTTCGACACCCGCGGCCTCCAGGTCAGCGGCGCCTACCTGATCGGAGCCACCACGCTCAAGGCGTCGATCGCGCAGTCGAGCCGCCGCAGCGCCGCCGGCGCGGACGTCGGCACGACGCGCCGCGTCGGTATCGGCGCGGTGCACGACCTGTCCAAGCGCAGCGCGCTGTACACGTCGATCGCCCACGTGAGCAACAGCGACGGCGCGGCCACCGCGCTCAACGGCTCGGTCACAGCGCCCAACCGCGGCTCCAGCGGCATCGACGTCGGCTTCCGGCACATCTTCTGACGCCGCGATCCGTGCCTGCGGGGCGACCGTGTGCCGACGCAGGCCATCGTCCCGTGACGCCCGACAACGAAGACATCGTGCACACTTCGATGCTCGTCGTGAAAGGGCTGCGCAAGTATTCGATCGTCGAAGGCGAGTTGCTGCTCGCTCTGGCGGAAATCGAGGAGCTGCGCCCGCTGCACGTGCGCGGCGACGCGCCCGGCGGCGATCCTGCGGCCGCCCGTGCGCTGCAGTTGCTCGAGCAGCCCGGCGATCGCGCTCGCCGGGCTGCCTGAAAGAACCTCGAGGAGACCCGCGCATGAACAGGCTGCCAAGCGCCTTGCCCGCACTGCGGGCCCTCGCCCCGGGCGTTATCGTCTGCGCGGTGATCGCCGAGGCGGCCACCTTCCTTTCGCAGCACTACGGCGCACCGGTGATGCTGTTCGCGCTGCTGCTGGGTATCGCGATGAACTTCCTGTCGGCAGAGGGCCCCTGCGCCCCCGGCATCGGGTTCAGCGCGCGCACCGTGCTGCGCTGGGGCGTCGCGCTGCTCGGGCTGCGCATCACCGCCGGCGACATCGCCAGCCTGGGCTGGCAGCCGGTGGCCGGCGTGGTGATCTCGGTGGCGCTGACCATCGTCGTGTCGATCGGCGTCGCCCGCCTGATGGGCTTCCGCAGCGCCTTCGGGGTGCTGTCCGGCGGCGCCACGGCGATCTGCGGCGCGTCGGCCGCGCTCGCGCTGGCGGCGGCGATGCCGCCGCACCCGCAGCGGGAGAAGGCGCTGAGCTTCACCGTCATCGGCGTCAGCATGCTGTCGACGCTGACCATGGTGCTTTACCCCATCGTCGTGCGATGGCTCGGCCTGAACGAGGCCCAGGCGGGCATCTTCCTGGGCGGCACGATCCACGACGTGGCCCAGGTGGTGGGCGCGGGCTACAGCATGTCGACGCCGACGGGCGACACCGCGACCGTGGTCAAGCTGATGCGCGTGGCCATGCTGCTGCCAGTGATCGCGATCACCGTCGCGCTCATGCGCGCGCCGAGCACGGGGCCGCAAGCGGCCGAGCGGCCGCCGATGCTGCCGTGGTTCGTCGCCGTGTTCGGCGGGCTCGTCATCGTCAACAGCCTGGGTTACGTGCCGCGCCAACTCGCCTCGGCCGGCGTTTCGCTGTCGAGCTGGTTCCTGGTCGTGTCGATCGCCGCCATCGGCGTGAAGACCCAGGTGAAGGAACTGATGACGGTGGGCTGGAAGCCGGTGCTGCTGATGATCGGCGAGACCGTTCTGCTCGCCGCGATCGTGATCGGGCTGCTGAGGCTGTACCGCTGAAGTGAAACGGACACCTGCGTCGGCTGTCGGCCCATCAAGGAACCGTCATCGCCGCCGGGTCGAGCGCTCCCTTCAGACTGATTGCGGTCCTTGGCTTGCGCATGTCCACCGACAGCTCCACGCCGGTTCGCATCGTCTGCGTCCCGCAAAAGGACGAAGCCGCGTCACAGTTCGCTCCTGCCGCCGGCATGAGCTTCAGCTGGTGCCGGAAATTCCTTTGGCGCAGTGTGCGGCGTCAAGCCGCCGATGGATCAGAGACGCCAGCGACAGCAGGTCTTCGGCGTCCGCCTTGTTCATCGCCCACAGAATTCTGGCCTCGTGCGCGACGGGGTTGCGAAACATCCCGAAGGTGCCCTTGATCAGGTTCACGAAACCCGCCTGCTCGCTGCGTTGGCTGTCGGTCGCGAGTGCGTTGATCGCCAGCTTTGGCGTCGCACCGCCCAGGGCGGCGTCGACCAGCTTTCCACCGTCGTCCGTCAGGCCTGTCTTCGAGCGCAACTTGTCGGCGATGCTCTTGGCCGCCTCAAGTGCCGCATGGAAGTAGTTGTCGGCGACGAGTTCCGCGCGGCAGAAGCGCAGCACGTCGTCGTGGACGCCGCGGTGCCGCAAGTCATCACGCAGTTCCTCGGCACGGTGTGCGGCCTCGGACAGCGTTCTGACTTGGTCGGTGGCAATGAGCTCGCCGCCGACATCGACGGCGAGGCCAGAGAAGGCCAGGGCGCGGTTGAGATTGGCGCGCATCGGCTCGAAGCGCTCCGGCCGTTTGATGTGCCGTGCCGGCTGCATCGCTTGGCGCATGAACTCCAGGATGGCTCGGCGGTTCTGCGCCTTGTTCTGTCGCTCTACAAAGGCGTTGTGCAGCCGCACCCACTTGGTTGAGGTCGGATTCGGATCGGCCATCTTGATCGAGGCCAGCAAGTGGCCGATCTCCGAGCCGGTCAGCCCTTCGGAGGTATCGCCCAGGGCCGCGGCGATGGCCTCCAGCTCGCTTTGCGCAAACATTTGCTCGGCCATAACTCGCTCTCAGATTTCCAAGAGTATCCAAGGCTTCGGGGCGTCTCCCCACGGGTACGCGACGACCGACCTATCCGTTCTTCTCCCAGTCTTTCCAGTCAGGAGGCGGCCCGTCATAGCTGCCCGTGCGATCTGACGTTCCCCCGGAAAAGCTGGACAGGTCAGAACTAGAGGTACGGTCGCTTCCGAGCGCCCCGAGAGGGGCCAGGAGAAGCGATGAAGAAGTCCAGGTTCACCGAAGAGCAGATCGCGTATGCGC
>Ga0307505_10000128_pt1 | contig 92994 bp, 96 predicted proteins | sample 23_S_MG_FD_202183 | JGI IMG/M metagenome (GOLD analysis project Ga0307505, IMG submission 202183) | Soil microbial communities from Populus trichocarpa stands in riparian zone in the Pacific Northwest, United States - 23_S | ecosystem: Environmental > Terrestrial > Soil > Riparian zone > Trees...
GCGGTGGATCAGGCCGATCTGCCGTTCTGGAAACGCTCCCACTACCTCGACCGGATGACCTTCCGGCAGCTCGTGGCGGCCTATTTTCAGCATTACACGATCTTGACCTATCTCGCGCTGTCCGTTCTGTGCGTGGTCGTTTTCGCGCTGAACCCGGCGGGCCTGTGGCAGACGCTCGCGGCGATCGCCGCCGGCGTGCTGATCTATCCGCTCGTCTGGCACCTGCTGCACCAGTACGTGCTGCACTCGCGCTGGATGTGGAAGTCCAGGCTGCTGTCGCCGACGTGGAAGCGCATCCATTACGATCACCACCAGGACCCGAACGATCTTTCGGTGCTGTTCGGCGCACTGCACACGACCGTGCCGACGATCGCGCTGGCGACGATCCCGATCGGCTGGGCGCTCGGCGGAACCGGCGGTGCCGCCGCGGCGTTCGCCACCGGCCTCGTGACCACGTGCTACTACGAGTTCATGCACTGCATCCAGCACCTCGCGTTCAAGCCGAAATGGGCCTGGGTGCAGCACATGAAGCAGCGGCACATGGAGCATCACTACTTCGACGAGACCGGCAACTTCGGCATAACCAATTACTTCTGGGATCGGGTGCTCGGCACTTACTACGAGAAGAAGGACCGCGCGGGCCGCTCGGCGACGGTGTTCAATCTCGGCTACGACGAAGAAGTCGCCAGGACCTATCCGTGGGTGAAGAAGCTGTCCGGCGGCATCGCCAGCGGCCACCCGCGCCGCCGCGCTCTGGACAAGGAAGAAGCTGCGGCCAATTGACGGACGGCGCACCGGCACAGTAGCGCGACGCCCTTCGAGCCAGGAGGGACGATGTCGGATATTTCGGTCGAGCCGGTCACGGGCAGGCGCGACTTCGCCGCGTTCGTCGACTTCGCCTACGCGATCAACGCGAGCGACCCCAACTGGGTGCCGCCGCTGCGCGCCGAGGTGGTCGAACTGCTGACGCCGGGCAAGAACCCGTTCCACGAGCACGCCAGGGTCCAGCTGTTCCTCGCGCGGCGCGACGGGCAGGTCGTCGGCCGCATCTCGGCCCATTACGACGAACTCGCGCTCGCCCAGCCGCCCGAGCAGGGCATGGGACCGGGCACCGGCAACTGGGGCCTGTTCGAAGCCGAGGACGAGGCGGTCGCGCTCGCGCTGCTCGCCCGGGCCGAGCAATGGCTGCGCGAGCAGGGCATGACGCGCGTGCTCGCGCCGATCAGCCTGTCGATCTGGGAAGAGCCGGGCCTGCTGGTGAAGGGCCACGATCATCCGCCGATGGTGATGATGGGCCACAACAAGCCCGAGTACGAAGCCTGGATCGAGCGGGCGGGCTACGCGGTGGCCAAGCGGCTGCTGACCTACGACCTGCCGGTCGAGGATGGCTTTCCGCCGCTGGTGAACAAGATCGTCGCACTCGGCGAAAAGAACGAACGCATCCGCATCCGCACGGTCGACACGCGTCACTTCGACCGCGACGCGGCGATCATCATCGACATCCTCAACGACGCGTGGTCGCAGAACTGGGGCTTCGTTCCCTTCACCGAGACCGAGAAGGCCTACGGCGCGAAGAAGCTCGCGCCGCTGATCATCGAAGGCACCAACATGATCGCCGAGCTCGACGGCGAGCCGGTGGCGTTCATGCTCTCGCTCCCCGACATCAACCCGGTGATCAAGCCGATGGGCGGCAAGCTGTTTCCCGTCAACTGGATCAGGCTGCTGTGGTGGCTTCGCACGAAGCGCCCGACCGACTTTCGCGTGCCGCTGATGGGGGTGGTGCAGAAGCTCCAGGCGAGCCGCCTCGCCAGCCAGCTCGCCTTCATGATGATCGAGCACATCCGCCGCTTCGGTGTCCGCGAGCACGGCGCCCGGCGCGCCGAGGTCGGCTGGATCCTCGAGGACAACCAGGGAATGGTGGCGATAGCCGACACGATCGGCAGCAAGGTCAATCGCGAGTATCGCATCTACGGCAAAAACCTCCAGGCAGCCCCGCTCCCGGGAACTGCGATACGATTCCCGCCGTTTTAGCAGTCGCGGGCCGGTCGGGCCTCGCCAGGGAAAGCAATGCGCCGCGAGAGGGTCAGCAAGAACGGCAGGCGGCAACGCAAGCGCGCGCGGTTGGGCAGGGTTCTCGTCGTCGAAGACGACCCGATCGTGGCTCTGGCGATCGACGCCGCCCTGCGCGATGCCGGCGCGGCCGAAGTCGTAGTCTGCCCGAGCATCGCCCGTACGATGGAGGCGCTCGAGCAAGGGCCGGCTGCGGCGATCGTGCTCGATGTGCATCTCGCCGATCGCAGCGACGGGTGGGCGCTCGCCGAGCTTGCCGACCTGCTCGGTCCCAGGCCGCCCTACATTGTCTTCGCCACCGGCGCGCCCGAGGACATTCCGCCGCAGATCGCCGAGATGGGTCCGGTGTTCGAGAAGCCTTACGATCCGGCGGTGCTGGCCGAGGCACTGGCAAGCGGCGCGAGGCGCGGACTGTTCGCGCGGCTGCTGCGCTGACGGATCCGCGCTGCCTGCGCCCGGGCGGTCGGGGAGCCAATCGCGGCCTTGTAAACGCCCAGGAAAAAAGGCCCCCGCTCCACTGAGCGGGGGCCTTTCGGGATCGTATCACCAGCCGCTTGGACGGGAGGGGGGGTCTCGGCGGTGACATTGGTTCAATGACCGTCCCCGCCTGTGGTTCCCCGGGCCCACAAAATTTTTTTGATTCGCTTTTCGCGTTGGTTGGGCGGACACGGAGTCGGTATGGAATGACGGTCCTGCCTGAGGGTCGTGCCGGAACCAGTCGCGGCCCGAGACGTTGTTAACGTCGATATCCACCGGGAAGGGGTTCTATGTCGATCGGTGCCGAAGTCGCCTCCCATCTGCCGTTTCTGCGCCGTTACGCCCGCGCCCTGACAGGCTCGCAATCCACTGGCGATGCTTTCGTCCGGGCGACGCTCGAGGCCGCATTGGCCGACAGCGAGCTTGCCGAATCGCTGCGCGGCGGGCGCGTCCCGCTCTATCGCGCGTTCAACAAGGTCTGGTCGAGCGCCTATCTCGAGGTCGCAGAGGAGCGCGTCGGGCAGGGGCTGCACGAAGACGCGGCGCAGGATCAACTGCGCAAGATCACCCCGATCAACCGTCAGGCGCTGCTGCTGACCACGGTCGAGGACTTCTCGCCCGGCGAAGCCGGCGCGATCATGGACATCCCCGAGGACGACGTCAGCCGGCTGGTTCAGGAAGCGGTCGACGAGATCGAGCGCGAGACCACCACCAGCGTGCTGATCATCGAGGACGAGCCGCTGATCTCGATGCAGCTCGAGGATCTCGTTCATTCGCTCGGCCACGAAATCTGCGGAACCGCGGCGACACGCAGGCAAGCGCAACAGGTCGTCGCCGAGAACCGGCCCGGCCTCGTGCTGGCCGACATCCAGCTCGCCGACGGCTCCTCCGGGCTCGACGCGGTCGACGACATCCTCGCGATCGACTCGGTGCCGGTGATCTTCATCACCGCCTATCCCGAGCGGCTGTTGACCGGCGACCGGCCCGAGCCGACCTACCTGATCACCAAGCCGTTCCAGGAAGACACCGTGCGCGCGGCGATCAGCCAGGCGCTTTTTTTCGGTTCGAGCCGGCCGCTGTCCTGAGCTAGAAGGCGGGCGATGGCCCGCCTCAAGCTCAAGCTCCAGCTTTACTGCGGCGACGAGATCGCCATGGGCCCGGGCAAGGCCGACCTGCTCGAGGCGATCGCGCGCGACGGCTCGATCTCGGCTGCCGGCCGCGCGATGGGCATGAGCTATCGCCGCGCCTGGATGCTGGTCGATGTCATGAACCGCTGCTTCGCGAAGCCGCTGGTCGAGACGCATCCGGGCGGGGGCAAGCAGGCCGGGGCGAAGCTGACGGAGGCAGGCGAGGCGGCGCTCGCGGCGTACAGGGCGCTGTCGGCGCAAGTCGAGGGCGGCGTTCCGGGTGCCGACTTCGAAGTCCTCGCGGCGGCGATTCGCGACGAGCCGCTTCGCTAGTCGGGTGAGTTCGAGGGCGATGCAAGGACAAGTCCGACAACCCGCGGCGGCCACCATTTTGCACCAGGCATCCAGTCCGCAGCAGGCTCACCCGCCCGAGCGGGCCTGGTCAAAAGCGCGCAGGAACTCGCGCTCGGTCAAAGCCCCTTCGACCAGAAGGGGTCCGATCAGATAGCCTGGCGTTCCCGCCAGGCCGAGAGCAAAGGCGTCCCTGCTGGTGCGGGCAAGTTGGTCTGCAATCTCGGGTCCGTCGGTGAGCAGATCGGCTTCGAGTTGCTCCCAGTTTCCGCCCACTTCCTCGACCGCGATGCGCAGCGCAGGATCGTCGAGCGAGGCCGATGTCATCAACCGGTGATGGAGGGCGGCGTAGACGCCTTGGCGGTGCGCGGCCAACGCCACTTTCGCAGCGCGCTCGGAACGCTCGCCGAAGACAGGCCAATCCCGGTAGACAAGCCGGACATTGCCATCATGCGCTATCGCGGCCCGAAGTGCAGGGTCCGCCATCCTGCATGATGGACACTGGTAGTCCGTGAACATCACGACTGTCAGGTTCCCCTCGCCCCGGGCTTCCTGTGGTGACTGGTGGTCTTGCAGAATCCGAACAACGGTGGGGGACGTGCCAACGTGCTCGCCCAGGGTGCGTGAGTTCCTGAGGGCGTAGGAGGCAAGAACACCGAGCAGGATGAGCGCAAGAAGAGGAAGCAACGTCCGCCTGGCCATGATCCCTCTCTACCGCGCACCGAGAGACGCTGCGAGCGCTGTCGCAATCCGGGCGCTGGCACCGGGCGTCGCGAAGGTTCGCGACAGGTGAAGGCGGATGATCGAGCGGGCCGAGGCAGCCAGCCAGGGCAACCTTCCGTCGCCGGAGATGGTGCGCGCCGGAGCCGAGAACCTAGGGCGCGATCAGCACCTTGCACTGGCTGGTGCGGTGCTTGAGGCTTTCGAACACCCCGGGCGTGTCGGCGAGCGCGATCGTGTCGGTCACCAGCAAGCGCGGCCCGATCGCTCCGGCGGCGAGCGCGTCGAGCGAGGCCAGATATTCGGGCACGGTGAAGAACGCGCTCGTCACCAGCCGCACTTCCTTCGACAGCATCGCGAAGCTGTCGATCGGATCGGGCCGGGTGCACAGGCCGAGCAGCAGGATCGTGCCGCGGCTGCGGACCTGCTGCACTGCCTGGTCGATCAGCCCGGGTATGCCGACGCATTCGAAGACGATATCGGCCTTGCCGCCGAGGCCGCGTTCGGCGCTGCCGACCGGGTCGGCCGGATCGACCACGAACACGTCGGCGCCCATGCCGAGCGCGCGGTCCTGCTGGAAATCGGCGATGTCCTGCACCGCGACGCGCCCCGCGCCCATGCGCTTGACCCAGAACGCCACCGCGAGCCCGATCGGCCCGGCGCCGAGGATCAGTACCCTGTCGCCGGCCCCGAGGCCCGAGAGGTTGACCCCGTGCAGCGCCACCGCGAGCGGCTCGACGATCGCGCCGTCGGCGAGGCTGATCTCGCCGGGGAGCCTGATGCACTGGTTGGGCCGGGTCAGCGCATATTCCGCGTAGCCGCCTCCCTGGAGGCCGAACTGCGCGCACCACTGCACCTCGCCCTTGCGGCAATGCTCGCAGTGGCCGCAGCTCTTGAGCGGGATGACCGAGACGAGGTCGCCGGTTTTCAACCCCTCGACCTCGCGGCCCAGCGCCACGACCTCGCCGGCGAACTCATGGCCCAACACGTCGCCGTGCCTGCAGCCGTAGGCGGCATCCTCGGTCATGTGCAGGTCGCTGCCGCAGATCCCGCAGCGGCCGACCTTGACCACGACCTGGCCCGCATCGGGTGTCGGATCGGGCAGCGTCTCGAACGCGAGCGGGGTGTGCAGGGCCTGGAAGGTGACGGCTTTCATGGATTGCCGACCTCAAGTTGACGGGAATCGGCGGTATGGTGAGCCATTCTAGCTTTTGAATTTAAACGATAAACTTCCAAATCGCGTTACCTTCCAGAAAAGCCTCCCGATGGCGACGGCCTCAAGGCTCATCGTTGAGCGGCTTGACCGGGCCCAGTTGCATGCCGCCGTCGATCATCACGTGGCTGCCGGTCATGTAGCTGCCCGCATCCGAGGCGAGCAGCAGCGCGAGCGGCTTGATCTGGTACGTCTCGGCCATGCTGCCGACCGGCACCAGTTCGTCCCACGCGGCCTTGGCGGCGGGGTTCTTCTTGACCCAGCCGTCGCCGATGTTGGTCACGAACGGCCCCGGGGCGATCGCGTTGACGCGGATGCCGTGGGCGGCGAGCTCGTAGGCGGCGTGGCGCATGAAGTGCTTCACGCCCGCCTTGGCGGCCATGTAGGGCACGCCGACGATCGCTTCGTTGACCTCGGCCGCGTTCGAGCTGGTGATGACGATCGAGCCACCCCGGCGCTGGGTGTTGGCCTTCATCACCCGCGCCGCCTCGCGCACCGTATAGAACACGCCGGTCAGGTTGATGTCGATCGACTTGTGCCACCGGTCGGGGTCGTAGACGTCGATCTGGCCGGCGGGGTTGCGATTGCCCTCGGGCGTCCAGAAGCCGTTGCCGACGTCGAGCCCTGCATTGGCGAACACGATGTCGCAGCCGCCATAGCTCGCCACGTGATTGTCGAATGCCTCCGCGACGTTGTCGAGCTCGGTCACATCGCACGACTCCCAGCGCACATCATAGCCTTCGTCGAGCAGGCGCTGTGTCTCGTGTGCGAGGCCGAGGGCGTCGATATCGGTCAGCGTCACCCTGGCGCCGGCCTCGGCCATGCACTCGGCATAGGCGAGCCCGATCCCGCTGGCCGCGCCGGTGACCAGCGCCGAGCGGCCGGCGATGTCGAACTGGTCGAGGGTCCTGGAGTCGGGCATCGCTATCTTTCCATCATTCTCCCACCCCCGTTCGCCATCCCCGCGAAAGCGGGGACCCAGGGCGGCGTTGCGCTACCTCGCCCTGGGTTCCCGCTTTCGCGGGAATGACGAAGGGAGGGCAGGGGTGCTTGTTCCTGGCGAACTAGAGATACAGCTTCGGATTGATCGCGATCCCCTGCTCTTTGCAGTAGCTCTCGTAGTGGTTCATCATCCACCACACGTCGACCGTCTGCACGAACGCGCCCTTGTCGTCGTAGAACTCGATCGGTCCTTCCATCCAGCCGAACAGCTTGACCCCCTCGGGATGCTCGGTGACCAGCGTGTGGCTCTCGCCCGGCACCTCGAGGATCAGCCCGCCCGGCGTCGCCACCCAGTCGTACTCGAGGTAGCGCACGCTGCCTTCGAGGCAGACCATGGTGATCGTGCCGCGGTGGAAGTGCGTGCCGACCACGCCCGGGCCCTTCACCCACAGGATGTTCGAGAACAGGTTGCGGCGCACGTCGAACGACAGGTGCTTGATCGCCGCGGTTTCGCCGAACGGCACCCACGGGCTGTCGGCGTCGGTCTCGGCGTCTATGTAGCGGCCGCCCGGCGAGTGGCGCGCGACGAGGTCGCGGTATTCGAAATGGACGTCGACGATTTCCTTCTTGGTCGACGGCGGGGCTTTCATCTGGGTCGCCATTGGGAGTCCTCTCAGCGGATCAGGGTGTCGAGGTAGCCGGGGCCGATACCGACCTCCTCGTAGTGCGCGCGGGCATCGCGCATGTAGTCGAACACGTCGTAGTGGCCGACGGTGTTGCCCTGCTCGTCGAGCCACATCAGCGGGCCCGAGACGACGAAAAACACCTTCATCGGGTCGGGATGCTCGTAGGAGACGAGCGTGTGGCTTTCGCCCGGAGTCTCGAAGATGAAGTCACCCGCGGTGGCGGTCCAGTCATGCTCGAGATAGGCCCACTTGCCGCTGATGGTGTAGGCCCAGATCGGCTTGGGGTGATAGTGGCGGTTCACGATGCAGGCCTTCTTGGCCATCAGCACGTCGGCCCACATGTTCAGCGTCGGGCTGATCCACACCGGCTTCGAATAGACCTCCTCCACCATCGGCCGCCCGATCGGCACCCACAGCCGCTCGTCGCCCTCGGCGATCTTGGCCATATAGGCCTCGGGCTGGGCGCCGGGGCGCAGCGGGTGCGGGACGGGCGGCGTGCCGGCCCAGGGTTCGGTGGTCGGGGCTTCGGGCATGAGAATCCTCTTGAGGAGTCCCTGTCGCCGGGACTTCTCCCACGAGTGTGCCCAAGCCCCGCCGGCCAGGCAAGCGGCGATGGCTCTAGGTAGTGGCCGCCTTTGCCCGCCGCGCCAGCGCCAGCGGGGCGGTTTCCTTGAGGAACAGCGCAAAGAACCCGCTCAGCACGGCAAGGATCATCAGCATCCACAGGAAGGTATCGGGGCCGAACCGGTCGTTGAGCACGCCGGCCAGCGGCGGCCCGAACACCCCGCCGAGGATTTCGCAGGCGCCCATGGCGAGGCCGAGCACGGTGGCATGGTGGCGCGCGTCGACCGATTCCGAGGGGATCGTCGCCATGAATATCGGGAAGATGCCGTTCACGGCCCAGCCGATGAAGAAGAACGCCACCAGCGCCATCGCCGGGCCGTCGTAGTACAGCGCAGCCAGGGGCCCGACGACCGACAGGAATGGCAGCCAGACCATCACCGGCTTGCGCCCGATCTTGTCCGACATGCCCGAGATCGCGAACGCGTAGATGGCCGCGGCAATGCCGAGCGAGCTCATGATCCAGCCGCCGGTCGAGATGTCGAAGCCCTTCACCTGGACCAGGTAGAGCGGCATGAACGCCCAGGTGATCACGAAGTGCGCGACCATCAGGATGCCGACTACGACGATAATCCAGATGTTCCGGATCTTGAGCGCGTCGAGCATGGTCATGGTGGCATGGGCCGGGTCGGGCGGCGGCAGCTTGGCGGGTTCCTTGAGCAGAAACCACATCAGCATCGCGCTCAGGATCCCGGGCACGCCGGCAAGGAAGAACGCCTCCTGCCAGCCGTAGAGCAAGGCGAACGGGACCAGAATCGCCGGGGCGGCGAAGCTCCCGAGCAGGTTCGAGCCGAGGTTCTGCGCCACGCCCTGGGCCAGGCCGCGCTTGGCCGGATCGACCTCGCTGGCCACCATGGCATGGCTGATCGGCATCACGCCGCCTTCGGCCACGCCCATCAGCAGCCGCGCGCCGAACAGCAGTGCGAAGCTGGTCGCCAGGCCGGTCAGGAACGAGGTTAGGGAGAAGGCTATCGTCGCCGCGATCAGCAGCGCCTTGCGCTTGCCCAGCGTGTCCGACAGCTTGCCGACGAAGAACGCGGCCAGCGCCCACGAAAAGCTGAGGCCGCCGGCGATCAGGCCGATCTGCGTTCCGGTCAGCATCAGGTCCGGCTGGACCTGCGGCATCAGCACGTTGAGCGCCTGCCGGTCGAAGAACACGATCCCGAAGTTCAGGCTCAGCAACGCGACCAATAACGTCTGGTAGCCCGGGGAATTCTTCGTCCAGTTGCCCGGAGCCGTTTGCGACGCGGTGGTGGCTGGCTGCATGTCGGGTCCTGCTTTCGTGATCAGAGGAAGGAGCGCACCGGGTCGGCGCCGTCCCAATCGAGCGAGGCCTCCCAGAAGCGGGTGAAGGTCGCGTCCATGCCGGGGGTCACCGGCAGCAGCTCGAGAAAGCCGAGTTGCGGCCCGGTGCCGTTGTCGAGATAGACCACTTCGCCCCCCGTAGGCACCGCGGCGCGAAACGCTTCGGTATAGCCGCGCGCCTGGTAGTCGCGGCTGTCGGCGTCGACATCGGCGCAGGCAATGCCGAGGTGATGGAAGCCGAAGCCGCGCAGGTCGATGGTTTCCTTGTAGACCGATGGCTCATCGTCGAGCGGCTGGATCAGCTCGATCAGCATGTGCCCGGCAAAGCCCATACCGATGGTGATGTCGGCACGCGATTCCTCGCCGCGATAGGTCTGGCCGGGGACGAGAAAGTTGGGCAGCACGAAGAACGGCCCGGCGCGTGTATCCGAGACCCAGCGGCGGATCGCCAGCTGCAGGTCGGGCACGATAAACGCCGTCTGCGCGATGCCCCCCATCGGTTGACCGTAGCCGAGTTCCGCCGCCATGCTTCCTCCATGGCCGCGCTCGCGCCAGCCTTGTGCCATGGCTCGCCAATCGGCGCGACAAAGTCAATCACGCTTGCTAGGACTTGAGCCGAAGAGGAGCACGACAATGGCCACCCAGCTCAGGCGCAACACCGATTGCAGCAAGGCGGAATGGACCGCGCGGCAGGACCTCGCCGCCTGCTATCGCATCTTCGACATGCTCGGCTGGTCGGAATCGATCTACAACCACATCACCGTGCGGGTGCCGGGCGAAGAGGCGTTCCTGATCAACCCGTTCGGGCTGCTGTGGTCGGAAGTGACCGCCAGTAACCTGGTCAAGATCGACAGCGACGGCAACAAGCTCTGCGCCAGCCCCTATCCGGTCAACAAGGCCGGGTTCACCCAGCACGCCTGCTTCCACCGTCACCTCGCCTGGGCTCACGCCATCGTCCACACCCACACGCCCGATACGATGGCAGTGTGTGCGAGCGAGGACGGCCTGACGCCGACCAACTTCTATTCCTGCTTTTTCGAAGGCGCGGTCGGCTATCACGACTTCGAAGGCATCACCGTGCGCCCGGAGGAAGGCGAGCGGCTGGTCCGCAACATCGGCAACAACCGTGTGCTGATGCTGAAGAACCACGGCCCGGTGGTGATGGCCGAGACGCTGCCGGCGATGTTCCTGTCGTATTACATGCTCCAGCGGGCCTGCGAGATTCAGGTCAAGACCTGCTCGCTCGGCAAGCCGATCCGCGTCCCGCCCGAGGTGATCGAAGTCCACCAGCGCGACCGCGACCAGATGCTGACCGCCGATTTCGGCAAGCTCGATTTCGAGGCGTGGAAGCGCAAGCTCGACACCGTCGATACGGGCTGGCGCGAATGAGCAAGTCATGCCCCAAGTGCGGCGGGCGGATGGACCAGGGGTTCATCCTCGAGCAGCGCGACGGCAATGCCAAGGGCGTGAGCGAGTGGGTCGACGGAGTGCCGGAGAAAGCGTGGTACGGCCTCAAGATTCGCGGCCGCAAGAAGCTCAGGATCGAAACCTGGCGCTGCGGGCGCTGCACCTATCTAGAGAGCTACGCGCCCGAGGCATGACCGACCTCACCGTCAACGGTCGTCCGGTACGGTTCGACGTGGACCCGCAGACGCCGCTGCTGTGGGCGCTGCGCGATGCCGCCAACCTGACCGGCACCAAGTACGGCTGCGGCGACGGCGATTGCGGCGCCTGCATGGTGCTGGTCGACGGCGCGGCACTGCGCAGCTGCCTGGTCACCGTGGCCGAGGCCGAAGGGCGGCTGGTCACCACTATCGAGGGCCTGTCGCGCGATCGCTCGCACCCGGTGCAGCAGGCGCTGGTCGCCGAACAGGCGATCCAGTGCGGATTCTGCACGCCGGGCATCGCCATCGCCGCCGCGGCCCTGCTGGCGCGCAATGCCGACCCGTCCGAAGCGGACATCAAGCAGGCGATTGCCAACCTGTGCCGCTGCGGGGTCTATCCGCGGCTGGTGCGGGCGATCCAGCGCGCCGGCCGCGTCGCGCGCCGCACCGAGCGGATCAGCGCCGCCCCCGCCCCCGGCATCGACGCCGAGGACGCCGCGGCCGCGGTCCCGGCGATGCGGGCACCGTAGGATGAAGGCGACGATCTGGCACAACCCTGGCTGCGGCACCTCGCGCAACACGCTGGCCTTGCTGAGGGAGCGGGGGGCGCAGGTCGAAGTGATCGAGTATCTCAAGCACCCGCCGAGCCGCGCCAGGCTCGCTCAGCTCTACCGCGACGCCGGAATCAGCCCGCGCGAGGGCTTGCGTGTGCGCGGCACCGATGCCGAGGAGCGCGGCCTGACCACCGCGGGCGACGATGCCGTGCTCGACGCCATGGCCGCCGATCCGCGCCTGATCGAACGGCCCCTGGTCGAGACCGAAAAAGGCGCGCGGCTGTGCCGTCCGGCCGAAAGGGTCGAGGAGATCCTTTGACCCTTCCTAACTCTGTTGCTTGCCAAGCCCGTCCTTATTTGCCAGTCGGGCCGCTTGTCCGCGGGCCCCGGCGCCTGCGCTGCGAAAAGGCGCGGTTCACCCCATGAATGGCAGCGAGTTAGTCGGCGAGCGCCGCAGTGCGAAACTTATGCGGCGCATGACGCAGGCGCTCGGCCCGGCTGGGGTGTTCTTCCAGGGCTTCCTCGAGCATCCGAAGATGGTCGGCTCGATCATCCCCTCGTCGCAATCGACGATCGGCAAGATGCTAGCACCGGTGAAATGGGACGAGTGCAAGCTGTTCGTCGAGTATGGCCCCGGCGTCGGCACGTTCTGTCGCCCGGTGCTCGACCGGCTGCCGCGCGGCGGCGAGCTGGTGGTGATCGACACCAACCCCCTCTTCATCGACTATCTCACGCGCACGATCCGCGACAGCCGCTTCCACCCGGTTCTCGGCAGCGCCGAGGACGTCGAGGAGATCGTCCGTTCACTGGGCCACGAGCAGGCCGATTACGTGCTCTCGGGACTGCCGTTCTCGACCCTGCCCGAAGGCACGGGCCCGGCCATCGCGGCGGCCACGCACCGGGTGATCCGCCCGGGCGGCGCGTTCCTGACCTACCAGTTCAGCACCGTCGCGCGCGATCTGACCGCGCGGCATTTCGACCGCGTCGATACCGGCATGACCTGGCTAAATGTGCCGCCGTGCCTGCTCGCCTGGGGCTGGAAGAGCTAGCCCGCCGGCGGTTGCGCCGAGGCGGAGGTCCCAGCCAGTTGCTCGTGCATCGAGACCGCGATGCCGCAGCCGATCATGGCCAGCACCATGCCGACAAGCCCGCCCAACAGGCCGGTGAGGAAGCGGCCGCCGCTTTCGTCCTCGATCAGCAAGCCGACGGCTTTCAGGGCCAGCCCGGTAACCAGCTGGATGGTCACCGCGCCGATGACCAGCAGCAGGAAGAACGCCACGATCCGGCCGCGCGCAGGCTTGGTCAGCCGCCATGACCTGGCAAAGGCGCGCAACGGATTGGCCGTCCGCTCGTGAACGATCACCGGCACTATCACCGCGGACCTGCAGCCGACGTAGAACAGCAGCACCGCGGATATGAGGACCAGCAAATAACTGAGCGTCGCCTGGCTCGCGCCCAGCAGCGTCCCGAGCAACACGATAACGAACCCGAGGGCCGTCCCCACCACCAGGTAGCCGAGGGCCAGAACGACCACATAGCCAATGACGGTCGGCAGGGCCATGGCGCCCCGGCCGATCGCCGCGCCGACGGTCGGGCGTTGCGGTCCCATCAGCGCGATCATCGCGCCATAACCGGCAATCGAGATGGCAACGATGACCAGCATTGCGGCGAGCACCGGCGGGTTGTCGAGCAGGCGTCGGCCCAGCGCGTTGAAGTCGACGGTTTCGTTCGCAGGTGGCGACAGATCGGGCAGGGCCACCAGGCCGACCAGCTCGGGCAGCAGCAGGAAGATGGCCGCGATCAGCGCCAGCAGCTGGAAATTGGCCCGCACCAGCGCGATCGCTTGCGACCAGGTACGGTTCATGTCGAACGGCATGAAAGCCCTCCCCCGATGGAGCCAAATGCCATAACCCTCTTTCCCGCCATGACGCAAATGCAGCCCCAGGGCCTGGTCCCGGAATTGCCGCTCGAATGGCGCCGCAGCCCCGCGCCGGTGCCCTATCGCGCGGCGCTGGCCGAGCAGCAGGCGCGCAGCGATGCGATTGCGGCCGGAGCGGCGAGCGAGCTGGTCTGGTTGCTCGAGCATCCGAGCGTCTACACCGCCGGGACCAGCGCGGTGGCAACAGAAGTGCTCGACGCGCGCTTCGAGGTGATCGAGACCGGTCGCGGCGGGCGCCATACCTATCATGGGCCGGGGCAACGGGTCGGCTATGTCCTGCTCGATCTGAACAACCGTGGCCGCGACGTGCGTCGTTTCGTCCATGCGCTCGAGGGCTGGGTGATCGCCACGCTGGACGACTTTGGCGTCGAGGCCTGGGCGGTGCCCGACCGCATCGGCATCTGGACCCGCGACGTCGACGGCGCCGAGGCCAAGGTCGGCGCGATCGGGGTACGGGTGCGCAAGTGGGTGACGATGCACGGCTTCGCGGTCAATCTCGACCCCGACCTCAACCATTTCTCCGGCATCGTGCCATGCGGCATTGCCGACCTCAGCGTGACCAGCCTGGCACGGCTCGGCCTTGCGGTCGGGCCCGAGGAATGGGATGGGGCGCTGCGCGCACGCGCCGGCGATTTCCTCGCCGTCCTGGAGTGACGATGATCGCCAAGCGCCTGGTGTTCCTGATCCCCCTCGCCCTGCTGGCGGCGTGCACGGACAACGCACCTTCGAACGACAGCCGCTCGGCCTCGGGCGAAGTGCTCGATGGCACGATCAGCGACGCCATGCTGCCGATCGACACCGTGCAGTCCGAGCCGCCGCTCGCCGACCCCGAGGCTTTCGCCAAGGCTCAGAGCGAAGCGGCTGAGGGCGAGCCGGCGGTCGAGGGCGAAGTCGAAGCGGCTGAAGGGGAGGCCGTCGAGGCTCCGACCGAAGCACCTGCCGCCGAGGCGGCCGACTAACGCAGCCGTTCGAGCAGCCGCCGCGCCTGTTGCAGGTGCGGCTGGTCGATCATCCGCCCGTCGAGCGAAAGCGCGCCCGCGCCGGGATTGGCGCTGAACGCGTTGACGATCGCCCGGGCCTCGGCAATCTCCGCCTCACCGGGCGTGAACGCGGCGTTGATCACCGGCACCTGGCTCGGATGGATCGCCAGCATCCCGGCAAAGCCGTCGGCATAGGATTCGGCGGCGATCCGCTCCAGGCCCTCGCTGTCGCGGAAATCGGCGTGCAGCGTGTCTATCGGCATGACCCCACGAGTGTGCGCGGTCAGCAGCACTTGCGCGCGGACCCAGCGGAAGGTGTCGGTCCACATGCCGTGCGCGTCACGCTTGCGGCTGGCGCCGATCGCGGCGGACAAGTCCTCGGCGCCCCACGTAAGCCCGGCCAGCCGCGCCTGTTGCGCTCCGCCATAAGCGGTGATGCCGAGCGCCGCTGCAGGCGTCTCGCTGACCAGCGGCAGGATGCGGGTGGAGCCGGGCGCCGTGCCGATCCGCTGCTCGATCTCGTTGAGCGTGGCGGCGAGCACCTCGAGCTGTTCGGGTCCGGTGGCCTTGGGCACCATCACCCCGTCCGGCCGGCCGGGCATGACCGCGGCCAGGTCCTCGCGCCACAGCGGGGTGTCGAGCGGATTGATGCGGACCCAGCGGGCCGGTCCGCCTTCCTGCCGCCCCTGGCGCTCGAGCCAACCCTTGGCCATCTGCCGGGCGTGCGGCTTGGCCGGGGGAGCGACCGAGTCCTCGAGGTCGACGATCACCGCGTCGGCGCCGCAGCCGGCCACCTTGGCCAGCTTGGCGTCGCTGTCGCCGGGCACGAACAGCCACGAACGCATCGCCATCGGCACCCCTTTTCGCAATTCCGCGACCCGCGAACCCTATAGCCAAGCCGTGCCCGCGCGCTAGACGAAGGCATGGACAGTGGCATCGCCATCCCCCGCCATCTGCGCCTGCTGCCGCTCGCCGCGCTGCTGATCGGCAACGCGGCGCTGGCGATGGGGCCGTGGTTCGTGCGCTATGCCGACAGCGGGGCGGTCTCGGCCGGGTTCTGGCGGGTAACGCTGGCCTTGCCGGTGCTGGTGCTGCTGGCGCGGATGAACAAGCAGCCGCTTACCGGTTTCCCCAAGGGAGTGCTGCTGGCGGTGCTGGCGGGCGGCGTGCTGTTCGGGCTCGACATCGCCAGCTGGCACATCGGCATCGGCTACACGCGGCTCGCCAACGCCACGGTGTTCGGCAATGCCGGCAGTCTGATCCTGATGGTCTGGGGCTTCGTCGTCTGGCGGCGGCTGCCGAAGGGGCGCGAATGGCCCGCGCTGGTCGCGGCGCTGACCGGGGCGGCGATCCTGATGGGCCGCTCGTTCGAGATCTCGCCGCTGACGCTCTATGGCGACCTGTTCTGCCTCACCGCCGGCATTCTCTACGCCGGTTACCTGCTGATCCTGCAGGACGCACGCAAGGCGCTCGGCAGCTGGGCGCTGCTGACCTGGTCGGTGTGCGGCAGCATTCCTGTGCTGCTGGCGATCGCACTGATGCTCGGCGAGCCGGTCTGGCCGACCGACTGGACCCCGCTGATCGGCCTGTTCATTTCCAGCCAGCTGATCGGGCAGGGCTGCCTGGTCTATGCGCTGCGCCACTTCTCGCCGCTGGTGATCGGCATCGCGCTGTTGACCCAGCCCGCCGTGGCGGCGCTGGCCGGCTGGTTAAGCTTTGGCGAAGTGCTGACGGTAGTGGACCTTGCCGGCATAGCGCTGGTCGGCTCGGCGCTGGTGCTGGCGAAAGTGGCGCAATCATCGACGCCCGCACGCCCGGATGATAGCGAAGAGCGCACTGCTGGGCCCAATGCAGGGGGAGCAAACCCATGAGGTTCCTGATCACATCGGCCGCGGCGCTGGCGCTGGCCGGATGCGCGACCTCCGGCGCGCCGCCGCAAGCCGCTGCGAGCGCGGCGCCATCGGCTGCCGACGCCGAGTTCCGCCAGCTCGGCGAGCGCTACATCGCCATGCTGACCTCGCTGAACCCGGTCGCCGCGACCCAGCTGGGCGAGCATCGCTACGACGCCGAGCTCCCCGACGTGAGCGCCGCCGGCCGCGCTCGCGCCCGCGCCGCCTCGGCCGCGCTGCTCGCCGACCTCGAGAGAATCGACCGCAGTCAGCTCAGTCGCGACAACCAGGTCGATGCGGCGATGCTCGAGAACGCGTTGCGCTACGACATCTGGAGCGGGGACGAGATCCAGGCCTGGGCGTGGAATCCGCAGGTTTACAACTCGACGGTTTCGAACGCGCTCTACAGCCTGGTGCAGCGCGATTTCGCGCCGTTCCCGCAGCGGTTCGCGAACATCGTCGCGCGGATGGAGAAGGTCCCCGCGTACCTTGCCGAGGCGCGCCGCCAACTCGTTCCGGCCCGCGTTCCCAAGGTCCACGCCGAAACCGTCGCCCGGCAGAACGCCGGCATCCTGCAAGTCGTCGAGGCGGCGATCCTCCCCGAGGTCGAACGCAGCGGTGTACCGCGCGCCCGCTTCGACGCCGCGCTGGCCAACCTGCGTACGGCGCTCGCAGAACATCAGCGCTGGCTGGACGAGGTGCTGGCGCCCAATGCCAGGGGCGAATTTCGCCTCGGCGCGGCGCTCTACGACCGCAAGATGGGCTTCGAGCTGATGAGCACGATGTCCCGGCCCGAACTCAAGGCCAAGGCGCAAGCTGCGTTCGCCGAGGCCCGGGGCGAGATGGAGCGGCTGGCGCGCACTTTCCCCGATTGCGCCCGCGGCACCCAGCAGGAAGCGATCGAGTGCGCGCTCGGCAAGAGCTACGCGCGCCGCGCCCCGCGCGACCAGCTCGAGGCGGCTGCCCGCGATACCCTGGCCGAGGCGACCGAGTTCGTGCGTGCCAAGGGCTTTGTCGGGATGCCGACCGGCCCGGTGATGGTCGTGACCATGCCCGTGTTCAACCAGGGCAATTCGGTCGCTTATGACGACGCGCCAGGGGCGCTCGAGCGCGACCAGCCGAACTTCTACGCGGTCTCGCCGATCCCGGCCGACTGGACCGATGAGCAGGCAACCAGCTTCCTCACCGAATATAACATGTACATGCTCCACGAGCTGTCGATCCACGAGGGCGTGCCGGGACATTACCTGCAGCTCGACCACGCCAGCCGCAATCCCAACCTGCTGCGCGCGGTGCTGCAATCGGGGCCGTTCATCGAAGGCTGGGGGGTCTATTCGGAGCGGCTGATGGCCGAGCACGACTATCTCGGCGGCGAGGCGACCGAGGACGGCAAGCTGTTTGCGCTGACCATGCTCAAGATGCGGCTGCGCTCGATCACCAACACCCTGCTCGACATCGGCATCCAGACCGAGGGCATGACCCGCGACCAGGCGATGGAGCTGATGATGCAGGGCGCCTTCCAGCAGGAGCGCGAGGCGGCGGGCAAATGGACCCGGGCCAACCTCTCGTCGGTCCAGCTGCTGAGCTACTTCACAGGTTACGAGGAGCACATGGCGCTGCGCCGCGAGGCGATGGGCCGCTGGGGCGATGACTTCGACCTCAGGCGCTACAACGACGCGGTGCTGAGCCACGGCTCGCCGCCGGTGAAGTATGTCCGCGCGCTGATGTTCGGCTTGCCGGTGGAGGATTAGTCGGTAGGCTGCGGCCTGGGAGATTTGAGGGGGGAACATGCAGCAGGAAACCAAGGGCTGGGACACCAGCTACGAGTGGAAGATCATCCTGGCCCTCAGCCTGACCTTCGGGCTGGTCGGCCTCGACCGGTTCATCCTGCCGGTGCTGTTTCCCGTCTTCATGGGCGAGATGGGCCTCACTTACGCGGACTTGGGCAACCTCGTCGGCATCCTCGCGGTGTTTTGGGGCATCTCGGCCTTTGCCATGGGCTTCCTGTCCGACCGGATCGGCCGGCGCAAGGTTCTCGTCCCCGCGATAATCGTGTTCTCGCTGATGTCTGCTTTCTCCGGCATGGTCGGCGGCCTGGTCGGCCTGCTGCTGGTCCGCGCCATCATGGGCCTCGCCGAAGGACCGGTCGCCTCGATCGGCGTTGCCGTGGCGGTGGAAGCCTCGCATCCCAAGCGGCGCGGGATGAACAACGGCATCTTCCAGTGCATGATCTCGCTGATGGGCAATGCCATCGGCCCGATCATCGCCACCCAGCTGCTGCTGGTCACCGACTGGCGCACGGTGTTCCTGCTGGTCGGCATCCCGGGCCTGATCATGGCGGCGGTGATGTTCTGGCTGGTGCGCGAGCCCCCGCCCGCGCCTGCCGCGCCTGACGGCAAGGTCGTGGCGCGCCCGAGCTTTGGTTCGTTGTTCAAGCATCGCAACGTGCCGCTGGCCATGCTGACGCTGATGTGCGCGATGGGGGGCGTATTCGTGCTGGCGGCGATGGCCCCCAGCTATCTGACCGACTACCTGGGGCTTTCGGTGCAGGAGATGGGCGTCGTTTTCTCCGCGGTCGGCTTCGGCGGGGCGCTCGGGCAGTTCCTCATGCCCACCGTGTCCGACTTCATCGGCCGCAAGCTGGCGACGCTCATGTCCTACATCCTCGCGGCGGTGTTCACCTGGCTGTTCGCCCAGGCCGATGCGAGCAGCCTCGGCACGCTGTTCTGGCTGCTGTTCTTCGCCTCGCTGTTCAACTTCTCGGCGCTGGCGATCCTCGCCGGGCCTATCGCGGCGGAAGCGGCGCCGATCGGCATGGTGGCGTCGGTCGCGGGCCTCGTAATCGGTGCCGGCGAGATATTCGGCGGCGGCGTGGCGCCGGCCATCGCCGGGCAGATCGCCGGTTCGTACGGTATCGAGCACGTCTATACCTTCACCATCTCCGGGCTGATCCTCGGCTTCGTGATCGCGCTGTTCCTGAAGGAAACCGCGCCGCGCAAGACGGGGGCGGTATGACGAACCGCGCCATGCGGGCGGGCCTGGGCCTGCTCGCGCTGGCATGCGCAGCCGGCGCTTCGGCGCAGGAGGACAGCCGGGCGCGGCCGGTGCTCGAAGCGGCGGCCGAAGCGATGGGCGGGCTCGAACGGCTGCAAGGCGTCGACAATATGGTCCTCACCGGGTTCGGCCAGCGGGTCTATTATCAGGGCGGCGGGAACTTGACCGGAGAAGAAAAGTCGCCAACCAAATGGCAGTCGCTAACCGACGTGCAGCGCACCTTCGACCTCAAAGGCGAGTACGCGATCTATCAGGAACGCTGGGCGCAGGAATTCCCGTTTGCCGGGTTCTTCGGGCTGAACTTCGCCCGTAACACCGCCGAGCAGACGGGGAGCGCGCTGCTCGATCATCCCCTGCCGGCGCTGATCGAAGCCCTCGATCCGGAAACGCGGCTCGGCGCGGTTTCGACCGAAGACGGCATGATCGTCGTCCAGTTCACCCCCGAAGCCTCGGCGAGCCCGGCGTGGATCGGGATCGACGCCCGGACGCACTTGCCCCGGTTCTCGCGCTGGATCGCCCCCAGCGTCAATCTCGGCGATTTGACCACCACGGCGTGGTTCACCGGCTATACGCCGGTCGACGGGGTGCAACTGCCGATGGGCCTGATGCACGAGATGGATTGGCGCGATCAGGTCAGCCTGATGTTCCAGGTCGATTCCTATCGGGTGAATGTTTCCGCAGCCGAGCTTCCCGAACGTCCGGTACCACCGCTGGTTCGGCCCGCCCCGCCGCCCGTCGCCCAGGTCGCCCAGGTCGCCGACGGCGTGTGGGACGTGCGCGTGGGAGCCCCCGGAGGGATCGCCGGCGGTCCGGTGATCGAGTTCGCCGACCGGCTGGTGATGTTCGAAGCCTATGGCGGCGAGGCGCCGACGCTGGCGCGGATCGATGCGGCCAACCGGCTGGTGCCCGGCAAGCGGGTCGAGGCGGTCATCGTCAGCCACCACCATTTCGACCATACCGGCGGCCTCAGGGCGGCGGTCTCGCGCGGGCTGGAAGTTATCTCGCATCGCGGCAACGAGGGGATCATCCGCGAAATGATCGCGCGTCCGGCGGTCCACTATCCCGATGCCCTCGCCGAGCACCCACACGCGCTGGTGTTCACTCCGGTCGACGAGAAGCTGGTGCTAGAGGACGGGACGCAACGCCTCGAAATCTACCGCGTGATCGAGCACGGCCACATGCCCGACGCGGTTTTCGCTTACCTCCCCAAGGAGCGCCTGATGATGGAAGGCGACCTCGGCGACGAGGCCTGGGAACTCCACTGGTGGGGCAGCGCACTCGCCGCCAACATCGAGCACTACGGCATCGCTCCCGAGCGCAACATCGCGGTGCACGGAACCGGGCCACTGACCATCGCGCAGACGCTGGCCAACAACCAACGCCAGATCGATGCGGCCGTGGAGTATTGCCGGACGACCGAGCAAGGCGGGCGGTTCGTGTTCGGTTGCCCGGTGCAGTACGATACGCGAGGGCCGGTTACCCTGACGCCGCAGTGACCTTTGCGGCAAGGAAACGATCCGCCAATTCCTTGCGATAAAGTTCTGTAAAGTCCGCTCGCTGGGGGTCAAAAACTCGCCAACCGATGTCGCCCTTGGTCGGCTCAAATATGTTCGTCGGATAGTGCCACACCTCGCGGAATCCTGGCGCGCTCTTTACCTCGTGTTTGGCTAGAGGCATCCGAATTACGGAAACATCATGATAAAGTTCAGATAGAGCAGCGCAATCTTTTCGCACCGATCTCATCTTTCGTAACACTTCGTAAAACCCGAAAATCCAGTAAGTCGAAAGCGCGTAGCACTGAGTCAGGAGAAGCGCGCCGTTTTCGTCCAGCGCTTTATCTTTCAAGAGATGTGAAACGATCCCCTCAAATGCAAGCAATGGTGCCTCTGCTTGACCGAGCATTTGGATGTCCAGCCCAATGAATTGTTTGCCTTCTCCTAACCAAGTGCGACTCGAATTGACCCAGAGTTCCATTCTGGCAGCGTCGAAGATCACACCCGCCCCAAATCGCTTTTGCCGATGGTGCCGCTGACCATCTCCGGACCGCTACACCAATTCCACCCGCAACGACCGCCCCACGGCCGCTGCGGCGCGGCGCAATGTGGATAGCGTCACCGAAGGATTGGCCGGATCGAGCAACCGATCGAGCTGCCGCCGGTCGGTCTTCATGCGGGCAGCCATTGCGGTCTTGGTCAGGCGCTGCTCCTTCATCGCCGCGCGAATCTGGTCGGCGATGATTTCCTTGATCGCGTCCTCCTCGCAAGCGGCGAGCAGGTTCTCGCCAGCGAGGAATTCGTCGAAGGTCTCATCGCTGACGCGGGCCTTGCCGGGCTGTTCCATCATTCCAATTCCTTCATGCGCCGAAGCGCCAGTTCGATGTCCTGCGGGGGAGTCTTCTGCGTCTTCTTCACGAAGGCGTGGAGCAGGACCATATCGCCGGCGACGATGCCGAACAGCGTCCGGGCAATCCGCTTCGAGGAGATATTGCTCCGCACCTCCCACAAGCCGTTACCGAGCGGGCGGCAATACGGCATTCCGATTGGCCAACCGAACTCGACCTTCTGGATATCCTTGCCGATCACCCGCCTGTCTTCGGGATCGAGGCCCAATATCCATTCCCGCACCGGCATCCGTCCGCTTGCCGACACATAGAACCGCGCCGCGATCTTCTTGGACCGGTCGAGGCTCACAACCGCAGTGTGTCAAAAATGACGCATCCCGTCAACCTCAATCTCCGCTCGGCCCCAGATCGCCCTTGCCGATGGTCCCGCTGGCCATCTCGAGCATCCGGTCGAGGCTCTTCTTCGCCGCCAGCCGCAGCCCTTCCTCGATCTCGATCCGCGGCTGCAGGTCGCGCAGGGCGGTGTAGAGCTTTTCCATGGTGTTGAGCGCCATGTAGGGGCAGATATTGCAGTTGCAGTTGCCGTCCGCCCCCGGCGCGCCGACGAAGGTCTTGTCGGGCAGCGCCAGTTCCATCTGGTGGATGATGTGCGGCTCGGTGGCCACAATGAGCGTCTGGCCGGTGAAGGTCTTGGCGAATTGCAGGATCGAGCTGGTCGAGCCGACGTGATCGGCGTGGTCGATGATGTGCGGCGGGCATTCGGGGTGCGCTGCAACGGGCGCGTCGGGGTACTGCAGCTTGAGCTTGAGCAGCTCGCGCTCGGAAAACGCCTCGTGGACGATGCACACGCCCGGCCACAGCAGCATGTCGCGGTCGAACTTGCGGTTGAGATAGCCGCCCAGGTGCCGGTCGGGGCCGAAGATGATCTTCTGGCTCTTGGGGATCTGGCTGAGAATCGTCTCGGCCGAGGAACTGGTGACGATCACGTCGGAGAGCGCCTTCACCTCGGTCGAGCAGTTGATGTAGGTCAGCGCGATGTGGTCGGGGTGCGCCTCGCGGAAGGCGCGGAATTTGTCCGGCGGGCAGGAATCTTCGAGCGAGCAGCCGGCTTCCATGTCGGGCAGCACGACGATCTTGTCGGGGCTGAGGATCTTGGCCGTGTCGGCCATGAACTTGACCCCGCAGAAGGCGATCACCTCGGCGTCGGTGTCGGCCGCCTTGCGGCTCAGTTCGAGCGAGTCGCCGACAAAATCGGCGAGGTCCTGCAGCTCGGGCCGCTGGTAGTAATGCGCCAGGATCACCGCGTTGCGCTCTTTGCGCAGGCGGTCGATCTCGGCGCGCAGCTCGGTGCCGGTGGGCAGCTTGGTCTGGATGCTCATGGTGCAGCGGAGATAGGCGCGCCGCCGCTCGCGGACAAGCGCGCTAGGCGGGCGGCACGAACGCCTCGAGCGAGCGCCCGGCGCCCGGTGTACCGGCCACGAATTGTTCGGTGAAGCCGATGCCCCAATCGCTGTACGCGATCAAATCCGCCACAAGCTGCAGCCCGATCACTAGGCTGATGGCGCAGAACCAGGCGGGGTGCGCGCGGCCGTACCGGCGTCGGTCGGCCAGAATCCCGACTCCTGCAAACAGGATCGGCGGCAGAACGGCTTCGGCATACCAGGCGTAGGGAATCAGGTTCGGCAACGGCAGCCGGCCGAGGCCCGGCCCGAGCAGCATTGCGAACGAGCAGAACATCAGCCGGCGATGCCAGCCGGTGTTGCGCCGGACGGTGACCGCCCAAACGGCCAATCCGACCGAACCGAGCAATTGCAGCGGGTTGCTGAAGAGGAACTGATTCTGATCGAAGAAAGGCGGGCCGCCCCGGGACTGCAATGACCATGCGGTGATCCAAACGCCCATTACCAGTATCAGCGGCAGCCATATTACCGAGACCCAGCCCATACGCCGGTGCAGCGCAATATTGTCGTTGAAAATCAACGTGTTCTGCATCAGATACAGGGTCACCCAGCCCATCATGACCCAAGCGTGGAAATGGACCAGCCAAGGCGCGTCGAAGCTCGAACGACCGGTCACAATGTTGAGCGAGAACCCGGCGACGATGATGGCCGCCATGACGCAGGCCATGGTGAAGAAGAACCGCGCTTCGCCGCGGTCGGTGCCGGTCGAATAAGGAATCGTCGCCACGATGCACCCCCCGATGCCCGTTGCCAGCGATACCAAGGGGCTGCATCGTCGGCAATGCGCAAGCGGCAGGGGATGGAGCTGCGATGTCCGAACTGATCCTGGTCCTCGACGAAGGCACGACCTCGACCCGGGCGATGCTGTTCACGCCGGCGGGCGAGCCGTGCGGCGTGGCGCAGGCGGCGCTGACTCAGCATTATCCGCGCCCCGGCTGGGTCGAGCACGACGCGGGCGAGATCTGGGACAAGACGCTGGTCTGCGCGCGCGAGATGGTCGAGCGGGCCGGTGGCGCCGAGCGGATCGCGGCGATCGGGATCACCAACCAGCGCGAGACGGTGGTCGCCTGGGACAAGCAGACCGGCGAGCCGCTCGCCCGCGCGCTGGTGTGGCAGGACCGGCGCACCGCCGAATTCTGCGATCAGCTGCGCGCGACGGGGCACGAGGACGCGCTGCGCGAGGCGACCGGCCTGCTGCTCGATCCCTATTTCTCGGCCACCAAGATGCGCTGGCTGCTCGACCACGAGCCGGTGGTGGCCGAAGCGGCGGCGCGCGGCACGCTGGCTTTCGGCACGATCGAAAGCTGGCTAATTTTCAAGCTTACCGGCGCGCACTTGTCCGACGCCGGTAATGCCAGCCGCACCCTGCTGCTGCCGCTGGTGGGGGCAGGCTGGGATGAGGGCCTGTGCGAGCTGTTCGGCGTGCCGCGCGCCACGCTGCCCGAGGTAATCGACAGCGTCGGCGATTTCGGCTCGACGACGCTGTTCGGCGCCCCGATCCCGATTTGCGGCCTCGCCGGCGATCAGCAGGCGGCGACCATCGGGCAGGGGTGCCTGACGCCGGGCGAGACCAAGGCGACTTACGGCACCGGCGCCTTCGTGCTGGCCAACATGGGCACGGCGGTTCCGCGCTCGAACAACCGCCTGCTCGGCACCGTCCTGTGCCAGCTCGGCGGCGAGCGGCAATACGCGCTCGAAGGCTCGGTGTTCGTCGCCGGCAGCTTCATCCAGTGGCTGCGCGACTCGCTCGGGCTGATCCTGACCGCGGCCGAGACCGAAGCGCTGGCTCGCTCGGTGCCGGACAGTGGCGGGGTGGTGGTGGTCCCCGCGCTCAGCGGCCTCGGCGCGCCGCATTGGCGGCCCGAGGCGCGCGGGCTCATTCGCGGCCTCAGCTTCGCCACCGGCAAGGCCGAGATCGTGCGCGCCGCGCTCGAGGCGATGGCGCACCAGACGCACGACCTCGCCGCCGCTTTCGCCGCCGATGGAGCACCGTGGCGGGTGCTCAAGATCGATGGCGGCATGGCGGCCAACGAGTGGATGGCGCAGGACATCGCCGACGTCACCGGCCTGCCGGTGGTGCGGCCCGACTTCGTCGAGACCACCGCCTTGGGCGCGGCGATGCTGGCGGCGGTGGGGGCAGGGCTGCACCCGGCGCTGGAGCACGCCGCCAAGGCGATGATTGGGCCCGAAAAGCGCTTCGAACCGCAAATGGACGACGAGGTGAGGGGCAAGCGCCTGGCCGCCTGGCTGACGGCGCTGGCGTCGGTCTAGAGCGCCGCCACCGCCCGGCCGAGCCGGTCGCGCAGGCGGTGGATCGCCTCCGGGTGCATCGCAAAGCGGGTGCGCCAGGCGGCGTCCAACCGCTCGATACGGGCGTAGAATCGCCGCGTGCGCTCGATCAGGTCCTCGAGCTCGGGCGCGAGCAGCGCCAGCTGGTCGGGCGAGGGATCGCTCTGGCGCGGCGGCAGGCGGCCGTGGTGGCGCAACTGGAACTCGCTCAGCTCGCCGGCGAAATAGGCGCGCTGGTTCAGCAGCCAGGCGATCGCGTGCATCATCCGCGTGGTGGTGCGCAGCGCCTCGCAGCTAAGCGCGATCCGGGCCAAGTCCTCGTCCTCGCTCGCCCGCGTCAGCCGGCCCGAAAGGTCGAAGGCCGCGCGCGCCGCGTCGGCGAGTTCCAGCGCTTCGCCATAGAGCGCATCGACGATCGTCGGGTTGAGATCGGCGGGTTCGGCCATGCTGTGCAGCAAGGCTACCCCAACCCGCCGGTGCCGCGCCAGTTCCAACGTGCGGTTTTCCGCGTTTGTGCCGTCAAGGCACGGACGCCTCACGCAATGATGTCTGGCGTCAGGTAGTCCTCGAAGATCGCGATCTGGTCCTTGAGACGCAGTTTGCGCTTCTTCAGCCGGGCGATCCGCAGCTGGTCCTGGCCGTCGGCGGCGCTGAGCGCGGCGATTGCGGCGTCGAGATCGCGGTGCTCGATCCGCAAGGTCGCCAGCCGCTTGCGCATCTCGTCTTCGGTCACGCCCGGGCCACCTCGTTCGCAGCGCCGCATCGCCGGCATTAACCGTTTCGTCGCAGGCAGGGTTTGAACCATTAAGGCTTATGTGAAATGATGACAATCGCGTGGCTCGCAGCCCCGCTGCGAGTCGTGCGCAGGGGTCGTTCCGGACGGGGGAAGCCAAATCCCTCTTAGGAAAGGAGAACGCGTATGGATTCCTCGCATGTCGCAGCCCTTCAGGCGAAGCACGAGGGGCTGGAGCAGCGCATCCACGAAGAGATGAGCCGCCCCGCACCCGACAGCACGACGATCCAGACGCTCAAAAAGCAGAAGCTCAGGATCAAGGAAGAGCTAGCTTTCGGCTGACGGGCTGACGCGGCGCGCCTCGGGCCCCAACTGAGCGGGCGCCCGGGATCGCCGCGGAAGGCCACCCCCGCCGGCTCGCTTCCCCGGCCGCGGGTCTCATTTGCAATTGGCCGCATATGCGATAGGCGAAACGGCATGAGCGCCACCGCCGCCGCCCGCGCCATCCTTACCCGGCTGCACGAGGTGATGGCCTCGCGCACCAACGCGCAGGCCAAGCTCAACCAGGTGGTCGAGATCATCGGCGCCAACCTCGATAGCGAGGTCTGCTCGATCTACCTCCTGCGCGACGGTGTGCTCGAGCTTTACGCCACGCGCGGCCTCAACCAGGCGGCGGTCCACGTCACCAAGCTCGGTGTCGGCGAAGGCCTGACCGGCACGATCGCGCAGAACATCGAGACCCTGAACCTGGCCGAGGCGGCGACGCATCCCGAGTTCCAGTACATGCCCGAAACGGGCGAAGAGAAATTCCATTCGTTCGCCGGCGTGCCGATCGTGCGGCGCGAACGCGCAATCGGGGTGCTGACCGTCCAGCACACCGATCCGCGCCGCTACGAGGAAGTCGAGCTCGAGGCGCTGCAGACCGTGGCCATGGTGCTGGCCGAGCTGATCCACAACGCCGGCCTCGCCGACGACGAGGGCTCGGCCTCGGCGGCGGCGGCGCATTCGGGCCAGGAAGTACTCGACGGCCTGCAACTGGTGAAAGGCCTCGCGGCCGGCCAGGCGGTGTTCCACCAGCCGCGCGTGACCATCGAGCAAACCGTGGCCGAGGATACCGAGGCCGAGCGCCAGCGGGTTTACCTCGCGTTCGACAAGATGCGCGAACAGATCGACGCCATGGCCAACCAGGCCGAATTCGGTCTCGACGGCGAGCACCAGCAGGTGCTCGAGACCTACAAGATGTTCGCCTACGACGAAGGCTGGGGCCGGCGCATCAACGAGGCGATCGATTCCGGCCTGACCGCCGAGGCGGCGATCGAGCGCGTCCAGCAACGCACCCGGATGCGGATGCGCGAGATCCAGGACCCGCTGCTGGCCGACCGGATGCACGATCTCGAGGACCTGTCGAACCGGCTGCTGCGGATCGTCTCGGGCCAGCTCGGCACCGCGGCGAGCGTCGGCCTGCGCGGCGACTCGGTGCTGATCGCCAAGAATCTCGGCCCCGCCGAGCTGCTCGAATACGATAAACGGCGGTTGAAGGGCGTGGTGCTCGAGGAAGGCTCGCTGACCAGCCATGTGGTGATCGTCGCCCGCGCCATGGGAGTGCCGGTGCTCGGCCGGGTGCGCACGGCCCGCGGGCTGATCCGCGAGGGCGACCTGCTGCTGCTCGACGGCGATGCCGGCAAGTTGACCCTGCGCCCGTTGCCGGCGGTGGCCGATACCTTCGAGACGCGCGTCGCCCGCAGCCGCGAAAAGCAGGCGGCCTATGCGCTGATGCGCGACGTCGAGCCGTTCACCCGCGACGGCCAGCGCATCGAAGTGATGATGAACGCCGGGCTGCGCGACGACCTGCCGATGCTGAGCCTGACCGGCGCCGACGGCATCGGGCTGTTCCGCACCGAGTTCCAGTTCTTGGTCTCGGCCACACTGCCGCAGCGCGAGCGCCAGACGCGGCTCTATCGCGACGTGCTCGAGGCGGCCGGCGACAAGCCGGTGATCTTCCGCACCGTCGACATCGGCGGCGACAAGTCGCTCGCCTATCTGACCAGCGAGACCAGCCGCGAGGACGAAAACCCGGCGATGGGCTGGCGCGCACTGCGCCTGGCGCTCGAGCGCGAGGGGCTGTTGAAGGTCCAGGCGCGCTCGCTGATGGAGGCAGCCGCGGGACGCAGCCTCAACGTGATGTTCCCGCTGGTTTCCGAGCCGTGGGAGTTCGACGCCGCCAAGGCGGTGTTCGACAAGCAGCTCGAATACCTCAAGCGGGCCAAGCACACCTTGCCCGAGGCGATCCGCTACGGCGTCATGCTCGAGGTCCCCTCGCTCGCCGAGATGCTCGACGTGCTGATCCCGAAGCTGTCGTTCATCTCGGTCGGGACGAACGATCTGACCCAGTTCCTGTTCGCCGCCGACCGGGCCAATCCCAAGCTCGCCGAACGCTACGACTGGGTCAGCCCGGCGATCCTGCGGTTCCTGCGCCGCGTCGTCGCCGCCACCGTCGGCCATCCGGTCCAGCTCGGTGTGTGCGGCGAGATGGGCGGGCGCCGGCTTGAGGCGCTGGCGCTGCTCGGGATTGGCATCCGGCGGCTTTCGATCACGCCGGTAGCGATCGGACCGATCAAGGAGCTGGTGCGCAAGGTCGATACGCGGGAAATCGGCCAGGCGATGGCCGGCTGGCTCGCCTCGCCGCCGCCCGATATGCGCGCCGCCCTGCAGAAATGGGCCGAAGAGCGCGAAATCGAGGTCGAATAGGCGCGCACGCCGCTTGACTCGATGGCGGCAGGGCCGTTCTTGTCGGGCAAGACGGGTCACCCCCCCACACCTGTCGGACGGGCTGAAGCGAAATGACCGAGGACTTTGAACCGCAGGCAGAGCCAACGCCCGCCGTCGGCGAGCAGTTGCGCGCCGCGCGCGAGGCGCGCGGGTTGACGCTGGCCGAAGTCGCGGCCGAGACGCGCATTCCCCAGCGCCACCTGCTGACGATCGAGGCGGGCGCGTTCTCCTCCTTGCCGGCGCGGACTTACGCAGTCGGCTTCTCGCGCACTTATGCCAAGGCGGTCGGGCTCGACGAGATCGTCGTCGCCGACCTGGTCCGCGCCGAGCTCGACGCACAGCAGGGCGGGCCGCGCCACCGCGCCGCTGGGTTCGAACCGGGCGACCCGGCGCGGGTGCCGTCGCGCGCGCTCGGCTGGTTTTCGATCCTTGCCGTCGTGCTGGTCCTGGCCGGCTTGTTCTTTGCCGTCCGGACCTACTTCGCGCCGGCGGCCGAGCTGCCGACGCTGCTCGAGCAGGAACAGACGGCGCAGGCCGCTCGCGACGAGGGTCAGCGGCGGGCTGCGGCGAGCGCGCCGGGGCCCGCAACGGTCGCGAACGGCGGTACGGTCACGTTCACCGCGCTCGAGGAGGGCGTGTGGGTCAAGTTCTACGACGCCGCCGGCCGCCAGCTGATGCAGAAGCAAATGGCGCTCGGGGAACGTTACACGGTTCCGCAGGACGCCGAGGGCCCGCAGGTGTGGACCGGGCGGCCCGACGCGCTGGCGATTACTATTGGTGGCCGGCCCGTACCCAAGCTTGCGGCCGAGGAGCAGGTGATGCGCGACGTGCCGGTGACCGCAGCGGCGCTGCTGGCGCGCGCGCGCCGGCCGGCACCCGCGCCGTCGCCCACAGCCTAGGGGTTAGCTCGCCTCGACAAGCGAATCGGCGCTTGGCACTATGCGAGAGGCGGGCTGTTCAGCCGCGGTTCGCGTGCCCTGGGGTACGCGTCGCGGTGCCAATGAACGGGGCGGGACAAGATGGAGGGATAAGCGATGACGAGCGGCTGGAAGGCCACCCGCAAGGCGGTCACGGGATTGCTCCTGGCCGGGATTGCGGCCACCGTCGTGCCCGGCACCGCGGCGGCACAGGACGATGCCCGGCTGCGGCGGATCGAAGCCGAGCTGCGGGCGCTGCAACGCACGGTCTTTCCCGGCGGCGACGGGCGCTATTTCGCCCCCGAGGTCGATACTTCGCAGCCACAGGGGCAGCAGCAGCCCGGCGGTGGCGTCCAGGCGAACAGCACGCTGACAGGCGTGCTGGCGCGGCTCGACGCGCTCGAGGCGCAGCTTGCCCGGCTGACCGCGCGCAGCGAGGAGAATGCCAACGAGCTCGCCCAGTTGCAGGCCAGCCTCATCGCAGCGCGCGCCGCAGCGGCCCCGCCGCCGATCGAGGTTGCCAATATCGCCCCGGCCCCGGCCCCGGCGCCGGCTCCCGCTCCAGCGCCCGCCCGCGTCACGGCCACCCCCACCCCCGCGCCGGCCCCCGCACCCACACGGGTCACCGCGCCGAGCGCGGCGCGGGTCGCCGCGGTTCGCGCCATCGCCAAGCCGCAGACCGACGATGCCGGCGACGACGAATACACTTACGGATTCCGGCTGTGGGAAGCGGGCTACTTCCCCGAGGCGCAGCAGCAGCTGGCGCTGTTCCTCGACCGGCACCCGCGCCACGCGCGCACCAGCTTTGGCCGCAATCTGCTCGGCCGCGCCTATCTCGACAACGGCCAGCCGCGCGACGCGGCGACGCACTTCTTCGAAAACTACCAGAACGACAAGCAGGGCGCGCGCGCGGGCGACAGCCTGCTGTACCTGGCCGAGGCGATGACCACGCTGGGCGACACCAACCGCGCCTGCATCGCGCTTGCCGAGTTCAGCGAGACCTATCCGGCGCTCGCCACCGGGCGGCTGAAGGAACAGTATGACCGCGACCGGAGCAAGGTCACCTGCCGCTGATCCGCCGCCGGAGCTGGTAGCGCGGTTCAAGGCGACGCTGGCGCGGCTGTGGCCGGAAGGTGGCAAGCTGGGGCTGGCGGTTTCCGGAGGGCCCGACAGCCTGGCGATGCTGCTGCTGGCCGAAGCGGCGATCCCGGGGCAGTTCGAAGTGGCGACGGTCGATCACGGCCTGCGGCCGGAAGCGGCCGACGAATGCGCGATGGTGGCCGGAATCTGCGCTAAGCGCGGCATTGCGTGCGAAGTGCTGACGGTCAGCGTGCCGCCCGGCAACCTCCAGTCTTCGGCGCGTGGGGCGCGGTATGCGTCGTTGTACGAATGGGCCAAACGGCAGGCTCTCTCCGCAATCGCAACAGCCCACCACGCTGACGATCAGGCCGAAACACTCTTGATGCGTCTCATCAGGGGCAGCGGCTTGTCGGGATTGGCCGGCGTCCGAGAACGCTTGCCCTTGTCTCTTCGCGTAGCGGTCATCAGACCTCTTCTCTCGTTCCGACGATCGGAACTCGCCCGCGTGATCGCCGACGGCGGAATCACCGTCGCGCACGATCCGAGCAATCATGACGAAAGATTCGATCGCGCGCGTATTCGCAAGGCTTTGGCACAAGCGGACTGGCTCGATATGGATGCTCTCGCCGCGTCCGCGCGCCATCTCGCCGATGCTGAGGAGGCAGTGCAGCACTACGAGCAATATCTCTTGGAAACTTCCGCAGGCGCGGACCGCGATTACGCGCACTTTGTTCCGCCCGTATCTCGCGAGATGCAAATTCGCCTTGCGCAATGGGCCATTGAGGAATTCGGCGGTAGCGCGCGGGGCAGCGATGTAGCGGGCTTGGTAGATCGCCTGCGCAAGGGCGGGAAAGGCAACGTCGGCGGCGTGCTGGCTACAGTGGAAGGCGAAAAATGGGTCTTCCGCCCAGAGCCGCCCCGGCGAACCGGCTAAAGCGAGGCCAGCGGCGTTCCCAGCGTCGCCGTCTGCCCGCGGGTGATGATCACCCGGTCGCCGCGCCTGGCGATGGCGAACAGGCGGCTGACGAACTCGTCCGGGGTGCCGATGCAGCCGTGGCTGGACCAGCCGCGCTCGACGGCCGAACCGCCGTGGATCGCGACGCCATCATGGGTCAGCCGCAGCGTCCAGGGCATCGGCGCGTTGTCGTATTTCTCGGAGACGTTGTAGCGCTCCTTGGACAGGATCGGGAAAACCCCCAAGGGGGTCGGATGCTCGTCGGTGCCGAGCATGACCGCGGTGGCGCCGATTTCGTGGCCGTCGCGGAACACCGACATCACCCGCGCATCGAGGTCGATGGTGACCGTCAGCGGGCCTGAAGTGGGCGCCTTGCTTTCGTCCCAGTGCCACTCGCCGTAGCGGATCGCGCCTTCGATCGGCAGGATGCTCTTGATCACGAACGGCTGCGGGGAGGGAGCAGGTGCGGGCGCCGGCGCAGCGGCCACGGGTTCGGCTGCGGGCAGCTCGATCCGCGCTTCCGGCTCGGCATCCTGTGCCACCAGGGCGTTGCCGGCATAGATGGCGGAGCCGAGCAGCACCAGGGCCACCACGGTCGTTCCGCCGATCAATTTCCATGCCGCGTTCATACCGTGCCTTATGCCGCGAAACACGGTTAACGGCCAGTCCCGAGACGCGCGCGTCCCGTCCGGGGACGCGCTTGGGGCAATCGTTAACGCCTATCCGTGCGCGCCGAAGTGGTTGGCGATGGCGCTCCCGATCCGCAACGACAGGGCATGGGCGCGCTCGATCGGGTCGATGAAGTCGCGCCGGATCGCCTCGTATCCTTCGTCGCCGCCCGTGGGATATTCGGTCGGCTCGCTGAGCTGGAAGTCGCCGATCTTGGGAAAGCTCGTCGGGTAGGCGCGGCGCAGCTGGGCGAGCGCCTCGTCGATGCGCAAGGTGAAGACCATCTCCAGCACATCGTCGCGGGAAACGTCGTTGGCGCGGCTGAAGGCGGGAATCGAAACCGCGCGGATGAACATGTGCTGGAACAGTGCCAGCCGCAGCGCCTGGCACGCACCGATCGCGCGCCGCACCGGTTCGCGGTCCTCCCCCGCGGCCTCGTCGGGGATCAGCGCCAGCAGCCGGTGCAGCTTGAGCGCATCGACCCTGAGGCGCGACGCGAGGCGGCGGAAGACGCCGTTGCGGTCGTCTTTGATCAGGTATTCGGCGAGCGCCTCGCACGGCGCCGACAGGTGGCCCTCGGTGCGGCGGTAGGGGCGGCTGGCCCAATAGGCCGAATTGAACAGCTCGGCGTAAGCGGCGACGGTCTTGATGCTGGCCAGCGCATTGGCCGCGCGCACCAGGCGGATCAGCTGGCGGCCGCGCTCGCTTTCGCTCAGCAGCGCGGCGATCTCCTCATAGTTGCCGTCGGCCGCGCTGCCGGCGCCGGCGATCACGTTCACCGGATAGCCCAGTTGCTGCAGGATCGCGTTGTGCGGAATCGCGCGGATTTGCCTCAGGCTCATCTCGCGGTCGGCCGATAGGTCGGACTGGCGGCGCGAAACGCGGCTGCCGGTCGGGTTGAGCAGGCCGAGCCCGAAGGCGTTCACCGCGCGCGCATAAGTCCGGCTTTCGAGATGCGAGTGCTGGTGATCGCGGATCGCGCGGTAGAAATCGAGGCTGAGATCGGTCCGGCGATAGAATGGATCGGGGGCCGCGTCGGCATCGGTTTGCCCCGGGTGCAGCTCGGCGATCCGGGTCAGGGTCGCCAGCGCCAGTTCGGGCGTGGCGAAGAACAGGTAGCCGTCGCCGCCCTGGAAGCTGACCTCGGGCTCGATCCGAATGCCCGCGCGCACGAAGCGCCGCCGCGCCCACGGGCTGAGCGGCCAGGCGAGGCGATCGGCGATCGAGGCGGGATGCGCACCGCGGCCCATCGATTCGCCGTGGGTGTTGAACACCAGCGCGGCCACGTCGGCGAGGCCGTTCGCGGCCATCGCCTGCGCCAGCCGCCCCTGCAGCCGCTCGATGGCCAGGCTGGCCGGAATTTGCCCGACGAACCGCCCGGCATCGGAAAAGCCGGTCTGGACGCAGACCCGGCCGCGCGCCCGCGCATAGGCGCGATAGTCCTCCTCCTCGAGCAGGGCGTCGAGAAAGCGCCCGCCGTGCTCGAGCGCGCTCTCGGTCTCGAACAGCGGCGAGACGTCGACCTTGTCGGCAATCCCGAACAGCTTGGCGAAATAGAGCGCGGCGAGCACCGTCGCCGGCTCCTCGCACTCGGCCACCAGCATGCGGATCGGCGCATCGGCATCGATGTGGTGGAGGATCTGGGCCATCGCCAGGAACTGGCGGATCGCGGTCGAGCTCTCGATCGCCAGCGCCGCGAAGTTCGAGCGCAGCGGCTTCACTTGCGCGATCGCCTTGCGCAGACGGACCACGGCGCCCTTGCTGGCGAGGTCAAAGTCGCCCTCGGTATCGAGCCGCAGCCGGATGCCGTTATGGAGCTGCTTGGCGTTCACCCGGAAGTGGATCCAGCCCATGCCCAGCCCGTCGGCGCGCATCGCCGCGGCAAGCGCCTTGAGCTTGATAGCGCGATCCGCGTCGGCGCTCTTCGCTTCAGCCTCCAGCGCGTCGATGGTGCGGTTGAGCGACAGCAGCTTGCGCGGATCGTTGGCGGTCAGGCGGTTGGCGGCGACGCTGAGCGCGGCGGGGTCCGAAAGGTCGGCGGCGAAATCGTCGGCGCGCTCGGCGGCATAGCCGGCCGCGGGCCGCAGCTCGCCGAGCAGCGGATGCGCCGGATCGATCGCGTCCAGCGAGGCGACATAGCGCGCCAGCCGTTCGGCCTTTTCGGCCAGGCGGAAGCCGACCGATTGCGCCCAGCCAATATCCGTGCGCCCGTCCATGTCGTAGCCGACCCAGCTGGCGAAGCGGAACGGCAGCGGCTGGAAGTTCACCCAGTCGGCGGGCCATTCCCGCTGCGCGTGGTGGAGCAGGCGCGCGACGATGGCGTCGCGCGCGTCCTGCGCCCGGGCGATGGCGGCCATGGCCTCGCGGTGTTCGTGGGCAAGGGTAATCTCGGGGCGAGCGGCAGGTACCGCGCACACGCCGGCATCGATCGCCGCGTCGCGGCTCGCCGCCTGCGCCACCGCCGCCGATTGCGCCGGCGTCAGCAGGAAGGTCGGGTGCGCGGTGAACACCGCGTGGAGCTGGGAGTGCTCCCAGCGGGCGCGGAAGGTGGCGAAATCTCCGCCGGCAAGGTCATGCTCGAGCGCCTTGGCATTGGCTTGAAGCGAAACCGGCGCGACCAGCCCGCGCAACCGTTCGGCCCGGCTCTTGAGGGCATCGCACTCCAGTTCGGCGATCAAGCCATCGCAGTGGTCGAGTGTCAGTTCGCCGCGCTCGATCAGGCGCGAGAGGTCGAGCGAAAGCTGGAACACCGGATTGAACAGCGGGGTTTCTTCGGTGCGCGCGTGCAGCGCCTGGAGCCGTTCGGTGAGCTGGGCGACCGTCCTCACCGGCGCAGTGCGGCCGCGTGGCGCGCCAGCGCTGAAACCTGGCGCATGTCGGCATCGCGCGGCACCAGCCAGCTGCCGCCGACGCACAGCACCGAGTCCAGCGCCAGCCACTGCGGCGCGGTTTCGGCGGTGATCCCGCCCGTCGGGCAGAACCGGCATTGCCGGAACGGTGCCGACAGCGCTTTCAACGCCTTGATCCCGCCCGCCGCATCGGCGGGGAAGAATTTGAAGTGGTCGAGCCCGAGGTCCAGCCCGCGCATGATGTCGCTGGCTGTGGCCACGCCGGGCAGGAACGGCACGCGCTTGCCGATCGCCACCCGCGCCAGCCGCTCGGTCAGCCCGGGGGAAACGATGAATTCGGCGCCCGCGGCCAGCGCATCGTCGAGCTGCTCGGGGTTGGTCACCGTGCCGGCGCCGACGATCGCGCCCGGGACCTGGCGCATCTCGCTGATCGCGCGCAACGCGCCGGCGGTGCGCAGCGTGACCTCGAGGACGCTGAGACCGCCGCCGACCAACACTTCGGCCAGCTCGCGCGCCTCGGCGGGCGCATCGACGACGAGGACCGGGATCACCGGTGAAGCAGCCATGATCTGGCCGATGGAATTCATCGGGCGTGCTCCGTGGCGAAGGCGGCGACCGCGCCGAACAGGCCTGGTTGCGGATGCACTATCAGCTTTACCGGGATTTGCGCCATCATCGATTCGTAGCGCGGCTTGGCACGGAACCGCTCGCCGAAGCCCGAGCCGGGAAGCACTTCGCGCAGCCTCAGGCCCACGCCGCCGGCGATCACCACCGCGCTCGCCCCGTGAGCGAGCGCGTAGTCGCCCGCAAGGCCGCCGAGCGAGGCGCAGAACCGATCGACGGCCTGCGCGGCCAATGCGTCCTCGCGGGCGATGCCCTGTTGCCAGATCGCGCGCTCGTCGGTGAGCGCGGTGCCGCCGAGAACCTCATAGATCGCGGCGATGCCGGGCCCGGCGTGGACCCGCTCGGTGACGACTCGCCCGTGCCGCGCGCGCAGCAGCGCCAGCAGGCGGTCGTCGAATTCGTCCTGCGGGGCGAAGCCGACATGGCCGCCTTCGGTCGGCTGCACGCGGTAACCGCCAGGGAAACGGTGGAGATGCGCCACGCCGAGCCCGGTGCCGGGGCCGATCACGCTGACCGTGCCGATTTCGGGCAGCCGCACGTTCGGTCCGGCGATATGCGCCAGCTGGTCGTCCGGTGCCCGCGCCACCGCATGCGCAACCGCGCCGAAATCGTTGATCAGAGTAACCTGCTCGATCCCCAGCTGAGCGCGCAGGGAAGCGGCGTCGATGACCCACGGGCTGTTGGTCAAGGGTATCGTTTCCCCGGTCACGGGCCCGGCCGCCGCGATCGCCGCTGCGCGCGGGACCGGGCCGGTCGCGGCGCGGGCGAAATCCGCCCAGGCGGCTTCGAGGCCGGGATAATCGCCCGTCGCCAGCGTCACCGGCTCGCCGAGCGCGATCGTGCCGTCGGCGCCGATCGAGGCGAGCGCGAACCGGGCATGGGTGCCGCCCACGTCGACGGCGACGAGATCGGTCACAGCCCCGCGGCGGCCAGCATGGCCGAGCCGCCTTTCTCGGCCTCGTCGGCGCCGAGGCGGAATAGGGCGTAGAGCTCGCGCGCGGTGCCGGACTGGGGCTCGGGCGCCGGGGCGGGCTCGCGCGAGGCGAGATCGGCGTCGGTCGAAAGCTCGCCGCGCTCGGCGCACAGGCGAATCGTGTCCCCATCGCGCAGGCGAGACAAGGGCCCACCGCCGAGCGCCTCGGGGCTGACATGGATCGCGCTCGGGACCTTGCCGCTTGCCCCCGACATGCGCCCGTCGGTGACCAGCGCCACGCGATGCCCGCGATCCTGCAGCACGCCCAATACCGGGGTCAGCTTGTGCAGCTCGGGCATGCCGTTGGCGCGTGGGCCCTGGAAACGGACCACGACCACGACATCGAGGTCGAGCTCGCCCGCGGCGAAGGCCACGCCGACGTCTTCCTGCCGCTCGAATATCCGGCACGGCGCCTCGATGGTCCAGTGGTCCGGGTCGACCGCGCTGGTCTTGAAGGTGGCGCGGCCGAGGTTGCCTTCGACGAGCCGCATCCCCCCATCGGCGAGGAACGGATCGGTCACCGGGCGCAGCATGGTGTCGTCGCCACTGGGGCCGACATCGCGCCACGCCAGCGTTTCACCGTTAAGCCACGGCTCCCGCGCATAGGCGCCGAGATCGTCGCCGCCGACCGTCATGATATCGCGGTGCGCCAGGCCGGCGTCGAGCAGCTCGCGGATCACGAAGCCGATCCCGCCGGCGGCGTGGAACTGGTTCACGTCGCCCGCGCCGTTGGGATAGACCCGCGCCAGCATCGGCACCGCACGGCTCAGTTCGTCGAGGTCGTTCCAGTCGATCACGATCCCCGCCGCGCGGGCGAAAGCCGGGATGTGCAGCGCGTGGTTGGTCGAGCCGCCGGTCGCCAGCAGGCCCACGGCCGCGTTGACCACCGCCTTTTCGTCGACGCACTGCGCCAGCGGGCGATAGTCGTTGCCGTCGCGGGCGATCGCCGCCAGCCGGTGCACCGCCGCGCGGGTCAGCGCCTGGCGCAGCGGCGTGCCCGGATTGACGAACGCCGCGCCGGGCATGTGCAGCCCCATCAGCTCCATCATCATCTGGTTGGAATTGGCGGTGCCATAGAAAGTGCAGGTGCCCGGCGCGTGGTACGACTTGGCCTCGCTTTCGAGCAGCTCGACGCGCGTGACCTTGCCTTCGGCATAGAGCTGGCGGATGCGCTGCTTGTCCTTGTTGGCGACCCCGCTCGGCATCGGGCCGGAGGGGATGAAAACGGTCGGCAGCCAGCCGAACCTGAGCCCGCCAATCAGCAGCCCCGGCACGATCTTGTCGCAGATGCCGAGCATCGCCACGCAATCGTACATCGCGTGGCTCAGCCCGACGGTGGCGGCGAGCGCGATCACGTCGCGGCTGAACAGGCTCAGCTCCATGCCGTCGGTGCCCTGGGTGACCCCGTCGCACATCGCCGGGGTGGCGCCCGCCACCTGGCAAGTCGCGCCGACCTCGCGTGCCCACACCTTCATCAGCGGCGGATAGGCACCGTAGGGCTGATGGCTGGAGATGGTGTCGTTGTAGGCGCTGATCACGCCAATGTTCGCCCCGGCGCGGGTGGCGATCGAGGCCTTGTCCTGCTCCATCGCGGCGAACCCGTGCGCGAGGTTCGAGCAAGGTAGCGCCTGGTTGCGGTCGCGATGCTTCTCGCCCTCGATTGCCATCAGTTCGAGATAGCGACGGCGGCTGTCCTTCGATCGCTCGATGATGCGGTCGGTGACGCGGGACACCGCGGGATCGAGGCTACTCATGCCAGCTCACCCCGTCGCGTTCGGCCAGCGCAATCGCCGCGCTCGGGCCCCAGCTGCCGGCGGCATAGGGCCTGGGGGTCAGTTTCTCCGCCGCCCACTGCGCGCGGATGGCATCGATCCAGGCCCATTGCGCCTCGACCTCGTCGCGGCGCACGAACAGCGTCTGCTTGCCTTCGATCAGGTCGAGCAGCAGCCGTTCGTAGGCGATGCGGCGCTCCTTGCCGGAGAATGCGTCGGGCATGGCGATGTCGAGCGGCACTTCGCGCAAGGCGATGCCGTCTCGGTCGAGGCCGGGCACCTTGGCCATCAGCAACAGGGTGATGTTCTCTTCCGGCTGGATGCCGATGAGGAGCTTGTTCGGCTTGCTGCGCGTGCCTTCGAAGATCGAATGCGGCACAGCGCGGAACTGGACCAGGATCTCGGTCACCCGTTCGTGCAGCCGCTTGCCGGTGCGCAAGTAGAACGGCACGCCCTTCCAGCGCCAGTTGTCGACATGGGCCTTCAACGCAACGAACGTCTCCGTGTCGCTGTCGCGGCCCAGTTCCTCGTCGTAGCCGGGCACGATCTCGCCGCCGGACGCGCCTCCACGATATTGCCCGGTCACGCTCTCGCCCGGCCCGACCGGGCGCAGCGCGCGCAGCACCTTGACCTTCTCGTTGCGCACCGCCTCGGCGTCGAAGCTCGCCGGCGGTTCCATCGCCACCAGCGCCAGCAGCTGGAGCATGTGGTTTTGCACCATGTCGCGCAGCGCCCCGGTCTGGTCGTAGAAATCGGCGCGTTTTTCGAGGCCGACGGTCTCGGCGACGGTGATCTGGACGTGCTCGATGGCCTGGGCATTCCACAGCGGCTCGAACATCGCGTTGGCGAAGCGCAGCGCGAGCAGGTTCTGGACCGTCTCCTTGCCGAGGTAGTGATCGATGCGGAAGGTCCGCTCCTCGGGGAAGGCGCGCGCCACCGCCTCGTTGATCGTGCGGCTGGAAGCGAGGTCGAGCCCCAAAGGCTTTTCGAGGCCGATGCGAGTACCCTCGCAGGCCAGCCCGGCTTCGATCAGGCCGTCGATGGTGGTCTCGAACAGGCTCGGTGCGGTCGACAGGAAGATCGCCAGCCGCTCGCACCCGGTTCCCAGGCTCCCGGTCAGCGCCGCGAAGGCTTCGGGCCGGCTCACGTCGAGCGGCCGGTAGTGCAGCCGGTTGAGGAAATCGGCCAGCCCGCCGCGGCGCTGCGCGGGAAGATATTTCTCGAGCGCTTCGCGGGCGAAGTTGCGGAACGCGAGGTCGTCCATCTCCGAGCGCGCAGTGCCGACGATGCGCAGCTCCGCATCGAGCAGCCCGTCGGCGGCGAGCGCGCACAGAGAAGGCAACAGCATGCGCTGGGCGAGGTCGCCGGTGGCGCCGAACAGCAGCAGCGTTTGGGCCTTGCTCATTCCCGATCGTCCTGAAGTCCTGAGCTTGTCGAAGGGCGAAGGATCATGTTGCAGTGCAATGCCGGAAGTCAAAGGTCAAACCGCACGGCATGCGCTTATCTCCTTGTCCCCGAAATCGGCGTTGCCGAACACGGTCATGAAGCTGACGTCCGCCGCGTCGCGGCCGACGCCGATCTTCACCGTCTCGGCCGCCTCGGCCATGCCGGTGGCGTCGACCAGGTGCCAGGCGCCACCACCAGCAACTGCGGGATCGGCTAGGAACACTTCGGCGACGGCATGGAAATCGGGCGGATCGACGCCGGGCGCATAGCAACTGACATAGCGCGCCGGGATCGCCGAGGCGCGGGCCAGCGCAATCAGGACGTGGGCATAGTCGCGGCAGATTCCGCGCCGCTCGACGAAGCTGTCGAGCGCGGTGGTCTGGGTGGTGCTGGAGCCCGGCGTGTAGGTAAAGTTCGCCGCGATCCAGTCGCGGATCGCGATCACCCGCGCGCCGCCGGCACTGCCGCCGAACTCGGCCTCGACGAACGGCTGGAAGCGGTCGGCCGGGCAATAGCGCGAATCGAGCAGGTACTGGACTGTCTCGCCGGGCAGCTCGTGCGGTTCGAGCCGGGCGAGCGCGGCCACGTCGGCCAGCCGCCGGCTGACCTCGACCCGCGCGGTGTAGCTGATCTCGAACGCCCCCTCGACGTGCAGCCAGATGCGCTCGCCGATGCCGTCCTGCGCCGCGATCCGCGCGATGTGCTCGGCCTGGCTCATCGCGCAGTTGGCCGCGACGATCCGTTGCTCGGGGATCGCCGCGGCCTCGAACTGCAGCAGCACGTCCGACATCCGGTCGACCGAGAAGGCGAAGCGGGCGGAAATGTCGATGGCCATGCGCCCGCCTAACGCGCCTGGGGCGCGGTGTATCCATGGATTAGCTTGCCGATGGACCCGGGGGCTTCCAACCGGTAGCGTCGCCGGCGTCTAAAAAGGGGGGCAATATTTTTATGAGGTCGGTTCTTTTCCGTTCGTCCGCGTGCGCAATCGTGGTGCTGCTCGCGGCCTGCGACAATTCTGGCGGCACTTCCGCCGAGGACACGACCGCCGGCTTCACCACGGCCGCCGACGCGCTCGTCGCGACACTGCAGGCCGGTGCGCCCGCGGCCTCCGATCCGGCGGTCGTGGCATTCGAGGCCGAGGCCGACAAGGCGCTGCGGACGCTGGGCACGCCGGCGCTGCCGCTAAACGGTTTCGATTCCTACGACGCTCTGTGCGGCAAGACCGCGACGATCGTCAGCGCCTATGTCAATCTCGGCGTCGACCAGCTGCCGGAGGCATCGAAGGCCGAAGCCATGGTCCGCAACGTCACCCAGTATCTCGACCAGATGTTCACGCCGTTGCTGTTTTCGACCCATTGCACCGCCGCGCACCTGCCATTCGTCGAAGAGGAGACGGTCGACGACGTCTCGGGCCAGGCGGCCGCGCTGCTGCAGATTCGCGGCGGCGCGCACCAGCAGGTCACCGGGCTGCTGCAGATGGCCGGCGACCCCATCCTCGACGCGGCCCGCCGCCGCCGGATCGTCGACCTGCTCGGCGCCGACGCCGCCAGCTTCGCGATCATCCTCAGCCTGGCGCAACGTCAGGAGCTGGCCGCTATGGTCGATACGGTCAAGGCGAGCCTTCCCGACGCCGACCAGGCCGCCGCGGACGCGGTCAAGGCCGAGCTGACCGCCGCCCCGTGCGGACCGCTGTGCCAGATGTAGCGCCGGATTCGGCGATCGCCGCCGCCTAGTTCCCCGCGAGGTGAGCCACCACCTCGCGGGGGTGCGGCGCGCGGCGGTGCTCGGCGAGGAACACTCCCTGCCAGGTGCCGAGCATGACCTGCCCGCCCGAGACCGGCAGCGTCAGGCTGTCGCCGGTCAGCATGGCCTTGATGTGCGCCGGCATGTCGTCGGGCCCTTCGGCCGAATGCTCGTAGTCGCCGCTCTCGGGCACAGCCTGAGCGAGCCAGCGCACCAGATCGCGATGCACCGCGGGCGAGGCGTTCTCGGTAATCAGCAGCCCGGCGCTGGTATGCCGGCAGAATAGCGTCAGCAGCCCGGTGCCGATGCCGGTGGCGCTGAGCCAGCGCGCGACCTCGTCGGTGATCTCGTAGAGGCCGGTGCCCTCGGTACGGATGGTGAGGGTCTCGAGCGCTTGCCGCATGGCCTAGCCGCCAGCGGCCGCCGGCCCAGGCTCGTCCGGCTCGCGGTCGTGCTTGCGGCCGATCGCGTAGCCGACCGCCGCCCACGCGCCCGCCACGATCACGCCGGCAATGGCAGCGGCACCGGCCGACGCCACCGCGACGATGCCGGTGTAGGCCCAGCCCGAGATCAGGTCGCCGGTGCGGAAGACCAGGGTGTCGATGGCGTTCTTGGCCTTGTACTTGGTCTCGGCGTCGAGCGGGGCGAACAGCATTTCGCGCCCCGGGCTGATCAGCGCGTATTCGCCGACCCGGCGCACGATCATCACGAACACCAGCACCGGGAAGGTGGCGATCAGCGCCAGCAGGCCGAAGCCGAACATCATCGTCGCCGGCAGCGCCACCAGCAGCACGGTAACGCCGAGCCGCTTCGCCAGCCGGCCGGTGACGAACAGCTGGATCGAAATGGTCAGCGCCTGGACTACCGTGTCGATCGTGGCGAAGACCTGGATCTGCCGGGTCCGGTCGGGGAAGGTCGCCTCGACGAGCCGCGCCTGCTCGTAATAGAGGAACGTCGTGGTCGTGGTCAGCAGCACGATAAAGAGGGCGATCGTCGCCAAATAGCGCGAGCGCGCGATCAGCGTCAGCCCGGCCCACATCGAGCCGGCGATGCGCTCGGGCGGCGGCTGGTCGGCGCGCGGCCCCATCCGCTCGCGCCAGCCGAGCAGGTAATGCACGCAGGGCAGGGTCAGCAGCAGCACCGCAGCGGAGATCAGCAGCAGGCCGGGCTCGCCTATTCTGGCCACCAGCAGGCCCGAGACCAGCGGCCCGGTCAGTCCGCCGAGGCTGGCGCCGGCGGCGACCTGGCCGAACAGCCGGTGGCCGCGATCGCGCTCGAACAGGTCGGTCATCAGGCTCCAGGCGATCGAGATGATGAACAGGCTCATCACCGCCACCCAGATGTAGAAGGCGCGCGCGATCCACACGTTGTCGGGGTCAAGCTTGAGTGAGGCGGCGAAGCCGACCAGCACGGCGGCGCAGAGGGCATAGAGCAGCGGCAGCAGCCGGCGGCGGGGCACGCGCGAAGCGACCCAGCCGTAGAGCGGAATGACGCTCAGCATCGCGAAGAAGGTGCCGGTCCACAGCCAGGCGAGGTTGTCGACCCCGCCGACAATGGCAAAGGTCTCGCGCACCGGGCGCAGCATCAGGTAGCTGGCGAAGACGCAGAACAGCAGCAGGAAGCCACCGGCGACGGCGGGAATTTCCGCGGGCTCGGCGACGATAAGGCGGGCGAGTCCGCGGCGTGGCGCGCCGTCAGAGGCCATCGATGAACTGCTCCATCCGCGTCCGCAGCGCGGCGTCGGGCAGCGGGCCACGCGCAGCGCCGAGGTTGTCCTCGGCATAGCGCACCTGGTCGGTGCCGGGGATCGCGATCGGGCGCGCCGGGTGCGAGACGATGTACTTGAGGAACACCTGCGCCCAGCTCGCCGCGCCGATCTCGGCCGCCCAATCGGGCAGCGGCCGGCCCTGCGTCGCGGCGAACAGGCGATTGCGGCCGAACGGCAGGTTGATCATCGCCGGGATGCCGCGCTCCAGCGCGATCGGCAGGATGTGCTCGGCGGCGTTGCGGTTGTCGAGTGCGTAGTCGACCTGGATGCAGTCGAGCGGCTCGCGCTCCATCAGCGCGGCAAAGGCTTCGTACTGGCCATCGTTCGAGGTGGTGATCCCCACCGCGCCGATCCGTCCGGCCGCCTGCAACTCGCGCAAGTAGGGCAGATGGTTGGCGACATCACGCAGGTTGTGCACCGCGATCAGGTCGAGCCGGTCGGTCTTCAGCTTGGCGAACGAGGCCTCGATTTGCGCCTTGCCTTCGTCGAGCGTGTTGGCCCCGACCTTGGTCGCGAGGTACAGCCTGTCGCGCACGCCGAGTTCCGCGACCAGATTGCCCAGCACTTCCTCGGCCCGGCCATAGGATGGAGCGGTGTCGATGACCTTGCCGCCGAGCTCGACGAAGCGGGCGAGCGTGGCGCGCAGCGGAGCCAGTTGCTCCTCGCCCTGCGGGTTGTCGAAGATCCGTGCGGTGCCGATCCCGATCACTGGCACTTCGCCGGCCGGGCGCAGCGGCCGGGTCGCGTAGCCGTTCGCGGTGGTTGCGCCTTGCGCCCAGGCGGCCATCGGCCCCGCCACCACCGGCAGCGCCATCAGCGCGGCGACGAATTCGCGACGGTCGAATTGCGGCATCGGTGCCTTCTCCCAAAATTCGGCTTGCGGCGGCGAAGGTAACAACAGCCTGCGTGGCAAGGCGAGTCTCATTTTGTCGCGCGGGGTGTGTAACGTGGATGTAACGCGGTGATTACCGTAAATAACTGACGTACGCGAGTGCCAGTGCCTACCGGCCGCGCCCTGGGGAGTTTCCTTTCTTGGAGCGTGAGAAATGAGGGCATTGGGACGGGTTTCGCTGCTGGCGGGGGTTGCCGTGGCGGCGTTGGCGGGGGCGAGCCCGGCGTGGGCGCAGGACGAAACCGAAGAAGCGGCCGGCGATGAACCGGTGATCGTCGTGCTCGGCGACAGGCTCGAGGAATCGACGCCCGAGGAACTCGAGGAATACGGCTCGCGGCTCGAAGTGATCGAGGGCGAGGCGATCGACAACGCCGGCCACATCGACACCTCGGGCGCGCTCAGGAACCTCGTGCCCGGTCTCTACCTCGCGCAGAAGAGCGGCGCGTTCGATTACGTCCAGGTCTCGCTGGCGGGCTCGCGCACCAGCGAAGTGCTGTTCCTGGTCGACGGCGTGCGCATCAACAACCGGCTCTATGCCACCACCAGCCCGCTCGACACGATCCCGGCGAACATGATCGAGCGCGTCGAGGTGCTGAAAGGCGGCCAGGGACTCTATTACGGCACCCAGGCGGTCGGCGGCATCATCAACATCGTCACCAAGGGCTTCACCCAACAAACCGACGGGCGGATCGAGGTCGGCTACGACACCAACGAGGGCCGGCACCTCAACGGCTATGCCCGCGGCGGCACCGGCGACCACTACTTTACCGGCTTCGCCTCCTACGACGAGGCCGACGGCTTCCAGCCGTTCAGCGACGCCGACATGCAGCCGAGCGCACTCGACCGCGAGCGCGGCTACAAGGTCCTTTCCGCCGGCGTCAAATACGCCTTCGAGCCGTCGAGCGCGTTCCGCCTCAGCGCCTCGTACCAGCACGTCGATGCCCGCGTCGATTTCGCCAAGGGCGAGGACAACTTCCTCAACTGGAACGAGCGCAACGAGGAGATCGTCTCGGTCAAGATCGACTGGTCGCCGAGCGAGACCTTCGACCTCTACGTCAAGGGCTACTACCACGACTGGAATTCGACTTACCTCGATCTGAGGCCGGTGCTGGCCGCGGGCCTGCCCACCTCCGACATCTTCACCGTCTACGACGGGCAGATCTGGGGCTACGACGACATGGGCCTCAACATCCTCGGCGAGTTGCAGCTGGGCGAGAACGTCGCCCTGGTCGGCGGCTACGACTTCCAGACCTACAGCGGCCGCGACGACGTGTTCCTGATCGCGCCGACCAGCGAGAGCGTTCACGCGCCGTTCGCGCAAGTTAAGCTCGACCTGGGCAACCTCGCGCTCTCGGCCGGCCTGCGCCACAACATGCCGAGCGACGGCCAGGAAAAGACCATCTGGAACGTGTCGGGCCGCTACCAGGCCGACAGCGGGTTCTACGCGCGCGGCCAGGTCGGCACCGCGTTCCGCCTGCCGACCGCCTACGAGCTCTACGTGATCGACCCGTGCTGCGAGCGCGGCAATCCCGACCTCGTCGCCGAATCGAGCTTCAACGTCGAGGTCGGGCTCGGGTTTGCCGGCGACCGGGTCAATGCCGAGCTGATCGGCTTCTACCGCACGGTCGAGGACCTGATCACGATCGACTTCGGCCTGCCGGCGTTCCCCGACGGCCTGATCGTCAACTCGGCGGGCGAAGTGAAAGTATGGGGCGGTGAGGCGGTCGTCAGCGCCCGGCTCGGCGACCTGTTCAACGCGACCTTCGACTGGACCCACACCAAGGCCGAGATGGTCGGGACCAGTTTCCAGGTGGTCAACATCCCGCGCAACAACGTCAAGCTGATCCTCGACGGCGAATCGCCCGACGGCCGCTTCGGCGGTGCCGCTTCGCTCAACTGGGTCGGCGATGTGTTCGCCAACGTCGCCGCGGTCGGTCGGGTCGAGCACGGCAACTACGCCACCGTCGACCTCGCCGCCTGGGCGTTCATCGACGGGGACCATCGCCACCGGCTCGGCCTCAGGCTCGAGAACGCGTTCGACGCGAATTACGACAGCAGCGTCACCCGGGTTCGTACCGACGTCACCAACATCTCCTATGCGGCAGGCTTCCGTGGTACGCCGATGACCCTGCATGCCACCTACAGCCTCTCGCTCTGATACCGATGACGGCGCGGGCCTCTCTCCCGCGTCGCGCGCCGCGCCCGACCTCGCCCGCTCGACCCGGGTCTTCCGCTGGGCGCGGCGCACCACCTTCCTGATCCACCGCTGGCTCGGCGTCGTCCTGGCGCTGCTGATGGCCTTGTGGGCGGTGTCGGGCTTCGTGATGATGTACGTCTCTTACCCGGAGACGCAGGCGGAGGAGCGCGTCGCGGGGCTCGAGCCGCTCGACCTGTCGGCCTGCTGCGCGCCGGGCGTCATTCCCGATTGGCCGATCGAGGGAGCTTCGGTCGAGATGCTGCTCGGCCGCCCGGTCTTGCGGGTGATGACGGCAGAAGGCCCGCTGGTGCTCGATCTTGGGGGCGGGTCGCCGCCGAAGGTCGGCGAAGCGGAAGCCGGCGAGATCGCACAAACCCACATGCGCAACGCCTTCGGGTCCGCACCCGAACCGCGGGTTGCGCCCATCGAGGTCGATCAGTGGACCCTGCAGCAGCAGCGTTACGCCCCGCTCTACAAGGCCAGCTTTGCGGACGCGCGCGGCACCCAGCTCTATGTCTCGGGCCTGACCGGCGAAGTGGTGCAGGACACTCACCGCCGCGAGCGGTTCTGGAACTGGCTCGGCGCGGTGCCGCACTGGCTCTATTTCACCGCGCTGCGGGTGAACGGGCCGCTGTGGAGCCAGGTGGTGATCTACACCTCGCTGCTCGGCGTCTTTCTCACTGTGACCGGCATCTACGTCGGCGTGGTCATGTACGGCCGCGGCAAGAAGCGCTGGTCGCCATTCCGAGGCGTGGCGCTGTGGCATCACTGGATGGGCCTGGTGTTCGGCGTGCTGACGCTGACCTGGGTCGCCAGCGGGCTGTTCTCGATGAACCCGTGGGGCTGGTTCGAAAGCCAGGGCCCGACCGAGGAGATTCCCAACCTCGCCGGGCGCCCGCTCGAGGGTGCCGACGCCGCGGCGCTGGTCGCCGCGCTGGCGGACAGTTCGCGGCGCGGAATTGTCCAGGCCGAGGTGAGCGTGCAGGCGGGCACTGCCTACGCGATCCTGATCCGCGCCGACGGCACGCGCAGTCGCGGGGCGTTGCCCGGCCTTGCTCCCGCGCCGGCCAGCGAAGCCGAGCTCGCAGCCAAGGCCCGCGCCGCCAAGCCGACCACCGAAATCGCCCGGTCGGGAATGATCGCCGAGCCCGACGCCTACCACTACAGCCACCACGATACCGCGGTGCTGCCGGCCTGGCGCGTGATCTACGCCAACGAGGACGCCACGCGGCTCTACTTCGACCCGCGCACGGGCGAACTGGTCAGGTTCGTCGACGCGCAGAGCCGTGCCTTCCGCTGGTGGCACCTCGGGCTGCACCGGCTCGACTTCCCGGTGCTGCGTTCGCGGCCACTGTGGGACCTGGTCACCGTGCCACTGCTGATCGGCGTGTCGCTGCTGTGCGTCCTCGGGGTGTGGATGGGGCTGCGGCGGCTGCGGCGCCCGGTCGGGCCGATCCGGCGAGGCGCGAAAAATCGCCGAGGGTCCGGCAGCGAAGATACATCCACTTCGGACCATGCAAATTCCAGATTTAATGAGTGAATAGAACAGGTTCGGCATGGAAATGCCGTGTCTAAGTAGTGCTACTGGATGCGCCGCCGGTTCTACCCGTGTTACCGGCCGCTTCGGGAGGGTTCCGATCCAGTCAATCTGGAGGCGACCCGATGGCGTTGATTCTGATAGCCGACGATGACGAGATCGTGATCGACGTGGTGCGGTCCGCGCTGGAGGCGCGCGGGCATGCGGTGGGCGCGGTGGACGACGGAGCGCCGGTCATGGCCATTCTCGACCGCAAGCGGCCGAACCTGCTCATCCTCGATTGCAACATGCCCGAGATGTCGGGTGTCGAGATCTTGCGACAGATCCGCCTTTCGCCGATTTCCTATGCCACGCCGGTGCTGATGCTGACCGCCAATTGCGGGCAGGCCGACGAGGATATCGCGCGGCGTGTCGGCGCCAACGACTATCTGCGCAAGCCGTTCGATACCGACGAGCTGGTCTCCCGGGTCGAGGCGATGCTGTACACCGCCGAGCATCGCCATCACGTCGATCCGCTGCCCACCATTCGATTGACGCCGCCGCAGCATCGCGTGTGGGGGCAGCGGTGACCGGCGCGGGCAGCGGCCGGTGCACCGGCCGGCGGGGGAGGCATAGCTCGTGAGCCCCGTCGTCATGATCCCGCTGTTGGCCACGACTTGCCTGGCGCTCGCGGCGGCGGGCATCGCCATGGTCCGCGTCGGACGGCTGCGCGAGACCGAACGCAGCGAGAGCTATTATCGCCGCGCCGAGCAGGTCGGCCATATCGGCCATTGGCGGCTCGAAATCCCGTCGGGCGCGGTTCTGTGGTCCGATGAGATGTTCAAGATATTCGGCTTGCCCAAGGGCACTGTCCTGAGCCTCGAGCTCAAGTATTCGCTGTATCATCCCGACGACGCAGCCGTCCGCGACGTGGTCACCCGGGCGATCGCCGAGTGCCAGGAATGGCAGGTCGATCACCGCATCGTGCGGCCAGACGGCGAACTGCGCCACGTCAAGTCAGGCGGTGTGTGCGAGCGCGGCGCGCGGGGCGAAGTCGTCGCCATTTTCGGCGTGCTGATCGATACCACCGAACTCGAACTGGCGCGCCGCGAAGCCGAGGCGGCGGCCGAGTCGAAGGCGGACTTCCTCGCCAACATGAGCCACGAGATCCGCACTCCCATGAACGGGGTGATGGGCTTCGTCGAACTGCTGATGGACAGCAAGCTCGACGCCAAGCAGCGCCGGCATCTGCAGCTGGTCCAGGAATCGGCGCAGGTCCTGCTCAAGCTGCTCAACGATATCCTCGACCTGTCGAAGATCGAGGCCGGTCTGCTCGACCTCAGCGTCGAACCGTCCAACATCCGTCACGACATCACCCAGTGCGTCCGCCTGATGTCGCCGATCGCCGAGCAGAAAGGCCTCGAACTGCGGACTGTATTCGAGGACGGCTTCCCCGAATCCGTGCTTCTCGACAGCCTTCGCTTGCGTCAGATCCTGTTCAACCTGCTCGGCAACGCGGTCAAGTTTACCAATGAAGGCTCGGTCACGGTGACACTCGCCGACGTGCCCGCGGCCGACGCCAAGCGGGTCATCGCGATCACGGTGGCGGACACAGGTGTTGGCATCGCCGAGGAACGCAAGGCCTCGATTTTCGACGTGTTCGTGCAGGCCGACGCCTCGATATCCCGCCGCTTCGGCGGCACCGGCCTCGGCCTCAGCATAAGCCGGCGACTGGCGCGCCTGATGGGCGGAACGATCTCGCTCGACAGCAAGGAGAACGAAGGCACCACCATCACCCTCGAGCTACCGCTCGACGCAGGGCTCGCGCCGATGGATCGGGTCGAAAAGCCCGACAGGGCGAAGGCGACCGCCAGTAAAGCCAGTTCACGGCCGGCCTCTATTCTGCTGGTCGAGGATATTGATATCAACCAGGAGCTGATTACCGAGATGCTGGTCCGGCTCGGTCACCGGGTCGAGGTGGCCGCGAATGGCGCCGAGGCGCTCTTGCTGGCGCAAAGCCTCGAGCAGAATCCGGGCGCCTGGGACATGATCCTGATGGATATTCAGATGCCGGTAATGGACGGCCTGACCGCGACCCGCGAGATCCGCGCGCTTGGTGGCAGGGCGGCGACGATCCCGATCGTCGCGCTCACCGCCAATGCCTTCGCGGCCGAGATGCAGGAATGCCGCGATGCCGGCATGAACGATCATGTCGCCAAGCCGACCGGGTTCACTCAGTTGAAACAGGCGGTCGATCTGTGGGCGCTGGTCGGCACCTCCCCGGCGCTTCCGAACGGCTTTAGCGAGCTCGAGACCGGCTCGGTCGCCGATCGCTTCGAAATCAGGCTGTTGAAGTCGGCCCAGCGGCTGATCGAGTTGACCGGCGAACTGACCGCCGCCGCGGACGAGTCGACGAAGCTGCTGCTGATGCGCGAAGCCGCGGGGATCGCCCATGTCATCGCCGGCACCGCGGGCATGTTCGGACGAGCCCCGCTCGGCTCGGTTGCGCAACTGGTGGAGGCCGAACTCAAGGAGGTCCTGGCGAACCAACCTGACGGGCGGGACGCCTGGGCGACGCGAGCGGTCGAAAGCCTGATTGCCGCGCTGCACTCCACGCCGGTCGAGCCGGAAGCGGAGGCTGTGGTGCCGGCCCGTGCCGCCTAGCTGCCGGTCTCAACGCGTCAGACCATGACCCCGAACAGGTCGTGCGCGTCGGCGTCCTCGATGACGGCCTGGACCACGGCGCCGGGCGCGAGGTTGGCGGGGACGTTGCGCAGAAGCACCTGACCGTCGATTTCGGGCGCGTCGGCCTGGCCGCGGCCGGTGGCGCCCAGATCGCCGTCTTCGTCGGGCTCGCCGACATCGTCGATGACCACGGGTAGCGTGCGGCCGACTTTGCCCGCTAGCTTGGCGGCGCTGATCCGCTCGGTGACTTCCATCAGCCGCGCGTAGCGCTCCTCTTTCACTTCCTCGGGCACCGGGTCGGGCAAGGCATTGGCGGCAGCGCCGGCGACCGGCTCGAAGGGGAACGCCCCGACGCGGTCGAGCTGGGCCTCGTCGAGCCAGTCGAGCAGGTACTGGAAGTCCTGCTCGGTCTCGCCGGGGAAGCCGACGACGAAGCTGGAGCGAACGGTCAGATCGGGGACCAGCGCGCGCCAGGCCTTGAGCCGTTCGAGCACTTTGGCCTCGTTCGCCGGCCGCTTCATCGCCCGCAGCACCTTGGGGCTGGCATGCTGGAACGGGATGTCGAGGTAGGGGGTGAGCAGCCCCTCGGCCATCAGCGGGATCACCGCGTCGACGTGCGGGTAGGGATAGACGTAGTGCAGACGCACCCACGGCACGTCGCCCTCAGGCGTGCGCAGCCGGCCCAGCTCGCGGGCGAGGTCGGTCATGTGGGCGCGCACCGGATGCCCCTTCCACATGTGTTCCTCGTGGCGCGTATCGACGCCGTAGGCGCTGGTGTCCTGGCTGATCACCAGCAGCTCCTTGGTCCCGGCGGCGACCAGCTTCTCGGCCTCGCGCAGCACCGCGTCGATGCGCCGGCTGGCGAGCTTCCCGCGCAGTTGCGGGATGATGCAGAAGGCGCAGGAGTGATTGCAGCCCTCGGAAATCTTCAGGTAGCTGTAGTGGCGCGGGGTCAGTTTGACGTCGGGTTGCGGGATCAGGTCGACGAACGGGCCTTGCGTCGGCGGAGCGGCCTCATGGACCGCCTCGACGACCTGTTCATACTGGTGCGCGCCGGTGACCGCGAGCACCGCCGGGAAGCGGGCGCGGATCAGGTCCGCCTCCTCGCCCATGCAGCCGGTGACGATCACCCGGCCATTCTCGGCGATCGCCTCGCCGATCGCCTCGAGGCTTTCCGCCTTGGCGCTATCGAGGAAGCCGCAAGTGTTGACCACGACCACGTCGGCGCCGGCGTAATCGGGGCTCATGGCATAGCCGTCGGCGCGCAGGCGCGTGAGGATACGCTCGGAATCGACCAGCGCCTTGGGGCAGCCGAGCGAAACCATGCCGACCTTCTTCGCCTCCGGGATGGAGCGAGCCTCGGGAACCAGGGTTGCCATGATGGGCGCGCCCCTACACCCAAAGCGGGGTTTGCGCTAGAGATGCGGCGGGGCGCTCAGGGGAGACACAATGGGAAATATCAACTGGCTTGCCGTCGTGCTTGGCGCGGTGGCGTTCTTCGCGGTCGGGGCGATCTGGTACACGGTGCTGTTCGGCAAGGCCTGGCAGGCGGCCGTCGGGCTCAGCGACGAGCAGCTCAAGACCGGCGCCAACATGCCGCTGATCTTCGGCACCTGCCTGCTGCTCGAGCTGCTGGTCGCGCTGACGGTTGGGCACATATTCGATTACACCCAGCCTAACGACCGGTCGAAGATGATGATTTCGGTCGGCCTCGCGGTCGGCATAATGGCCCCGGCGATCGGCATCTGCTACCTCTACATGAGGAAGCCGTTCAAGCTGTGGCTGATCGATTCCGGGCACTTCATCTTCGGCATGGCGGCGCTCGGCGGGGTCTTCGCGCTGCTCGACTAGACCGGCTCAGCCCGCCGGGTGGTGCTCGATCTCCTCGGTAGGCTGGATCTCGACCACGATGTCGCCCGCGCGGAGCGCCTTGGCTTCTGCCTCCCAGAAGCCGTGCGGGCAACCGTCGCGGTAGACACGCAGGCCGCGGCCGCCGCTGGCCAGTTCGTCGAGCGACTTGCCGATCTCCTGCGGCAGCACCGGCCGCTCGACCAGCTGGACCCTGCCGCCGATGGAGGCGAGGTCGGCGAGGTAGTCGGCGACGTGTGCGCCTTGCGCGCTGCCGGCGAGGAGCAGGCCGGTGAAGCGCACCGGATTGATCACGTTGTCGGCGCCGGCCTGGTGGGCCAGCAGCTCGTTGTCGGCGGCGCGAATGACCACGCTAATCGGCACATTCGGGGCGAGGTGCTGGACGGTCAGCACGATCAGGATCGAGCTGTCGTCGCGTCCGGCGGAGACCAGCACGGTGCGCGCCTTGTCGATCCGCGCCGCCATCAGGTGCTCGTCGCGGCTCGCGTCGGCCTCGATCACGTTGCAGCCGACTTCCTCGGCCGCGGCGAGCCGTTCAGGGTCGGTGTCCATCACCACGATGCAGCGCGGATCGGTGCCGCGCTCGATCAGCTCGGCGACCGCCTCCGAGCCCGAGACGCCGTAGCCGAGCACAACAATGTGGTCGGAGAGCTTTTCCTGGATGCGGGCCATGCGCCATTTCTCCCAACCGCGTTTGATGACGTAAGTATAGGCCGCGCCGATGAAGATGAGGAGCACCGCGACGCGGATCGGGGTGACGATCACCGCCTCGACCAGGCGCGACTGGTTACTGACCGGGGCGATGTCGCCGAACCCGGTGGTGGTGATCGAGATCATGGTGAAATAGACCACGTCGAGGAAGCTGATGTGGCCGTCGGCGTGGTCGACCAGCCCGTCGCGGTCGAGCCAGTGGACGAACACGACGATGAAGATGAGGACGAGCGCGGCGCCGAGCCGCAACCCGAGATCGCCCCACACCGGCAGCCGGATCGAGCGGCGCAGCGGCGTGAAGCGGCGGGCGCGGACCGCCAGCCGGTGACGCTGCGAGCCGCTCGGCCGGGCCATCGCTCAGCCGCCCTCGCTCATGGGGCGTAGCTTTCCGCCAGCGTCCCGATCGAGGCGTGGTCGATGTCGTCGAGCCCGAACCAGAAGTAGGGCCGCCCGCGAGGATCGGCGGCCTCGACCACCGAGCCGCGCGCGTAGTCGTGGAACCCCTGGCGGACGACGCGGATGCCCTTGACCAGGTCGGCGGGCAGGGCGGGGAAGTTGACGTTGATCAGCGTGCGTTTCGCCATCTGCAGATCGAGCAGTGGAGCGAGCACCTTGGCGGCCCAGCTTCCGGCGGCGGAAAAGCCGTGCCCCGCGTCCCTCATCGCCTGGCTCAGCGCGACGGCCGGAATGCCTGCGAGCGCCGCCTCGACGGCGGCCGAGATAGTGCCCGAATAGGTCACGTCGTCGCCGAGGTTCTCGCCGCCGTTGACCCCCGAGATGACGAGGTCAGGGCCGCGCCCATCGGGAAACACCTTCTTCAGCGCCAGGTTGACCGCGTCGGTCGGGGTGCCGGTGACCGCGAAGCGCCGTGTCCCATGCGCCACCAGCCGCACCGGCATGTGCAGCGTCAGCGAATGGCCCGCGCCGGATTGCTCCTCCGCTGGCGCGCAGACCCAGACGTCGTCGCTGAGCTCGCCGGCGATCGCTTCGAGCACCGCGAGGCCGGGGGCGTGGATGCCGTCGTCGTTGGTGAGGAGGATGCGCATCACGGCGCCAGCCGGTCGATACCGCCCATGTATGGGACCAGCGCGGCGGGGACCGTCACCGAGCCGTCGGCCTGCTGGTAGTTCTCCAGCACCGCCACCAGCGTGCGGCCGACAGCGAGGCCCGAGCCGTTGAGCGTGTGGACGAACGCGGTGCCCTTCTGGCCTTCGGGACGGTAGCGGGCGTTCATCCGCCGCGCCTGGTAATCGCCGCACCACGAGACCGAGCTAATCTCGCGATATGCGCCCTGGCCGGGCAGCCAGACTTCGAGATCGAAGGTCTTCTTCGCCGTCGCGCCCATGTCGCCCGCGCACAGCAGCATCCGCCTGTAAGGCAATTCCAGCGCTTCGAGCACCAGCTCGGCCGAGCGGACCATGTGCTGGTGCTCGGCTTGCCAGTCCTCGGCGCGGCACACCGCGACCAGCTCGACTTTCTCGAACTGGTGCTGGCGGATGAACCCGCGCGTGTCCTTGCCCGCCGCGCCGGCCTCGGAGCGGAAGCAGGGCGTCAGCGCAGTGAGGCGGATCGGCTGCGCCAGGTCGTCGAGGATCTGCTCGCGCACCGAATTGGTCAGGCTGACCTCGGCGGTGGGGATCAGCCATAGGCGTTCCCTTTGGTCGGGCAGATTGCGCCAGTCCTTCTCGGCGGAGATCGCAGCCTCGATTGTCTCACGAACAGTCGCGCCGCTTGGGAGCGATTCCTCCACCCGCCTAAGCTGGAACTCCAACCAGTCGCGGTTGCGATGGGTTTGGAACTGGTCGTCGGCGAACTTGGGCAGCTGGCCGGTGCCGAACAGCGCCTCGTCGCGCACCAGCAGCGGTGGATTGCACTCGACGTAGCCGCGCTGCGTGGTCTGGAAGTCGAGCATGAACTGCGCGATCGCCCGGTGCAGCCGCGCCATTGGCCCGCGCAGGAAAGCGAAGCGCGCGCCGCTCATCGCCGTGGCGGTCTCGAAGTCGAGACCGAGCGGCGGGCCGAGGTCGGCGTGCTCCTTCGCATCGAACACGAACTCGCGCTGCTCGCCCCAGCGCGACACCTCGGCATTGCCGCTCTCGTCGGCACCCTCCGGCACGTCGTCCGCCGGAATGTTGGGCAGCGCCGCGACCAGCGCATCGAGCTCGGCGCCGAGCGTGCGTTCCTTGTCCTCGAGCGACGAGAGCATGTCCTTGAGCTTCTGAACCTGGCCCTTGAGCTCTTCGGCCAGCTCCATCTCGCCCTGGCTCAGCACCTTGCCGATCGACTTGCTGAGATCGTTGCGGGTGCCCTGCGCCTGCTGCATTTGCGTGGCCAGCGCACGGCGCTGCTCGTCGAGCTCGACGATCATGCCGGCGACCGGCTGCAACCCGCGCCGGGCGAGGCCGGCATCGAAGGCGGCGGGGTCCTCGCGAATGGCGCGCAGGTCATGCATGGCCGCGGGCACTATGCGTGTCCCCGTCGGCTGGCAAGCCAGTCGACGGGGAGGTATTTGTTTAAGCCTCAAGCGCCGGCGGGGCCATCCGGCCCCTTAGGCTTTCCTCGCATAAGCTCGGGCGGCCGTTCGGCCTTGCGGTCCCCTAGGCGGGGACCGGATCAGCGCTCCACGGCAATGGCCGGGAATGTCCGGGTTCCGACCAGGAACCCGCAAGCGCGAACGCGCGTCGGCCGGTTAGGCCGGAAGCCTAAGGGGCCGGATGGCCCCGCCGGCGCTTGAGGCTAAACAAACTAAACCCGGCTGACCAATAACTTGTCTATCTTCCGCCCGTCCATATCGACGACTTCGAACCGCCAGCCCTGCTCGGTGAAGCTTTCGCCTTCGTGCGGCAGTTTCTTGAGCACCGACAGGACAAAGCCGGCGGCGGTGGCGAACTCGCGGTCTTCGGGCAGGTCGAGGCCGAGCCGCTCGGCCAGCGCGTCGGCCGGGATGGCGCCGGCCACCAGCAACGAGCCGTCGGTCCGTTCGACCACCATCGGCTCGTCGCCTTCGTCCTGGTGGCTGGCGAAATTGCCGGCGATCGCGGCAAGCAGGTCGGCGGGCGTCACCACGCCTTCGAGGTGGCCGTACTCGTCGTGGACCATCGCCATCCCCGTGCCCGACTGCTGGAGCATACGCAGTGCGTCCATCGCGTCGAGCTGGTCGGGCACGACTTCGGCCTTGCGCACCAGAGCGGCCAGCCTGACCGGCTCGCCCGCGACCATCGGCGCGAGCACGTCGCGCACCTTGACCACGCCGAGTATCCTGTCGACCGAGCCGTCGGCGACCAGCAGCAGCCCATGCGGCGATGCGGCGATTGTCGCGCGCATCACCTCCTCGCTCGCCGCGACATCGAGCCAGTCGAGTTCGGTCCGCGGGGTCATCAGCTCGCGTACTGGGCGGGCGGCGAGGCGCATCACGCCCGACATGATCGCCCGTTCCTCCTCCTCGATCACGCCCGAACGGGTCGCGTCGGCGAACAGCATGTGCAGCTCCTCGGCGGTCAGCCGGTGCTCCCCGCGGTGCCGGATTCCAAGCAACCGCATGATCAGGTTCGACGAAGCATCGAGCAGCCACACGAACGGCTTCGCCGCGACGGCCAGCCAGGCCATCGGTCGTGACATTGCAATTGCGATCGGCACCGCGATGCGCAGCGCCAATTGCTTGGGCACCAGTTCGCCGACGACAATGCTGAAATAGGTCGTCAGCACGATCGCCAGCGCGAAGCCCGCATCGTCGGCGAAGCGTTCGGGCAGGCCCAGCGCGGCCAGCCGCTCGCCCACTGGTCCGCCCAGCGTAACGCCGGAAATGGCGCCGTTGACGATGCCGACGAGAGTGATGCCGATCTGCACCGTCGAGAGGAACTTGCCCGGGTCGGCGGCGAGTCGAATCGCCACTTTCGCCCCGCCGCTGCCGCGCTCGGCCGCCATCCTCAGGCGCGCGGTGCGGGCCGAGACAATCGCCAGTTCGGACATGGCGAAGACCCCATTGAGCAGGATCAGCCCAGCGAGAATGGCGAGATCGGACCAGGGGAACGGCGTCATCGGAACGGACCGGCTAGCAGATTAGCGGCGTCGCGCGAAGCGCCGCGTGGAACTGGCACCCCCGGCAGTGCGTTCCCTTGGCTGCACGATCCTGTTGCCCGGGCCGTTCCGGCCTGCCCGCGGGCGCCTGCCCCCAATGATTGAGGATAATCCCATGAAGAAGTCACGCGTTATGATCTCCAGCCTTGCCGCGGTTTCGCTGCTCGGGCTGTCCGCCTGCGTCACCGATCCGAACACCGGCGATCAGCATGTTTCACGCACCGCCATCGGCGGCGTGGGCGGCGCCGCGCTCGGCTACCTGCTCGGCGGGCTCATTGGCGGCAAAACCGCGCGGATCGTGGGCGCCGGGATCGGCGGCGTGGCCGGCGGGGTGGTCGGCTATCAGCTCGACCAGCAGATCAGGGAGCTGGACGAAGCAACCGCAGGTTCGGGCGTCGATGTCAGCGAGACTCCGGACGGTAACGGCATCCTGGTCAATCTGCCCGACGTGACCTTCGCGGTCGATTCGACGGTGGTCAGCCCGAGCCTGCGGGCCGCGCTCGACGAGGTGGCGGGAAGCCTGCAGCGCTATCCGAACAGCCTGATCGACGTGATGGGTCACACCGATTCGACCGGCTCGGACAGCTACAACCTCGACTTGTCGCGCCGGCGCGCCGAATCGGTCGCCAACTACCTGGTCTCGCGCGGCGTCTCGCGCGCCCGCATCGCCACCATCGGCTATGGCGAGCAGTACCCGCGGGCCGACAACGCGAGTGCCGAAGGCCGCGCGCTCAACCGCCGGGTCGAGGTGCGTATCACCCCGATCAGCCAGGATGAGGTCAACGCCGCACGTTGAGCTAGGTTGAGTAGCGCGCCGCGCGATCCGCCAGCCGCTCGATCGCGGCCTGGTGGATCGCCGGCGCGCTGACCAGCACCCCGAAGGCGCGCGGGTCGCGCTTGTTGTAGCTGAGCGGCTGGCCGAAAGCGTCGCTAACCGCCGCGCCCGCCTCGCGTGCGATCAGCGTGGCGGCGGCGACGTCCCATTCGAAGCCCCAGCGCAAGGTGGCGAGCAGGTCGGCGCGTCCGTCGGCGACCATGGCGATGCGCAGCGCGATCGAATTGGGCTTCTCGACCATCGCCAGGTCATGGTCTTCGCGCGGCAGCGAATCGGCCGGCACGCGCGCCCCGGCCAGCTCGGCCCGCGTGCTGGCGGCGAGCCGATGGCCGTTGAGCCACGCGCCTTGCCCGGCCGTGGCGGACCAAACCTCTTCGCGCGCCGGGGCGACCAGCGTACCGATGAGCGGCTTGCCCTCGCTGATCAATGCCACCGAGACCGCCCAGCCGGACCGCCCGCGAATGAAGTCGCGGGTGCCGTCGATCGGATCGACCAGCCAGCACAACCCGCGCTCGAGCCGCTCGGGGTGATCGACGGTCTCTTCCGACAGCCAGCCTGCGGCGGGGAGCAGCGCGGCGAGTTCGCGCTTGAGGAAGGCGTCGACGGCGAAGTCGGCGGTGCAGACCGGGCTACCCGGGACTTTTTCCCAGCTTTCCAGCTCATGGCCCCCACCGGGCCACTGGCGCAGGGCAATCTGCCCGGCCTCGCGGCAGATTTCTTCGAGACGCTCGCGGTCGATCATTGCCCCGCCACTGACCGCGCCGCTGAGGGTTTGCAAGCGCCGCCCGCTGTGCTTATGCGCCCCGTCCACCGTCGATACCGTGAAAGCCCACCCGCGCGATGAACATCCACGAATACCAGGCCAAGGAGCTGCTGGCGAAGTTCGGCATCGGCGTGCCGGCCGGCCATGCGGCGCTGACGGTCGAGGAAGCGGTTGCCGCGGCGAAGCTCTTGCCGGGGCCGCTGTGGGTGGTGAAGTCGCAAATCCACGCCGGCGGGCGCGGCAAGGGCAAGTTCAAAGAGCTGGCGCCCGGCGCCAAGGGCGGCGTGCGGCTGGCGAAGTCGCTTGCCGAAGTCGAGGCCAACGCTCGCGAGATGCTCGGCAACACGCTAGTGACAGTGCAGACCGGGCCGGCGGGCAAGCAGGTCAACCGGCTCTACGTCACCGACGGGGTCGATATCGCATCCGAATACTACCTGGCGCTGCTGGTCGAGCGGGCAACGGGGCGAATCGCGATGATCGTCTCGACCGAAGGCGGGATGAGCATCGAGGACGTCGCCCACGACACGCCCGAGAAGATCGCCACGCTGACCATCGACCCGGCCACCGGCTTCATGCCGCACCACGGCCGCGCGGTCGCTTTCACGCTCAAGCTGTCGGGCGACCGCGCGAAGGCGGCGGCCAAGCTGGCGAAGCAGCTTTACGACGCCTTCGTCGCGCTCGACGGCTCGATGATCGAGATCAACCCACTGGTCGAGACCGGTGCCGGTGAGATGCTGGTGCTCGATGCCAAGATCAGCTTCGATTCGAACGCGCTCTACCGCCATCCCGAGATCGAGGCGCTACGCGACGAGACCGAGGAAGACCCGATGGAGATCGAGGCGTCGAAGCACGACCTCGCCTACATCAAGCTCGACGGCGACATCGGCTGCATGGTCAATGGCGCCGGCCTGGCCATGGCGACGATGGACATCATCAAGCTCAACGGCGCGTTCCCGGCCAACTTCTGCGATGTCGGCGGCGGGGCTTCGAAAGAAAAGGTAACCGCGGCGTTCAAGATCATCCTGTCGGACCCGGCGGTGAAGGGCATCCTGGTCAACATCTTCGGTGGCATCATGCGCTGCGACACGATCGCCGAAGGCATCGTTGCCGCCGCGCGCGAAGTCGAGCTCGGCGTGCCGCTGGTGGTCCGGCTCGAAGGCACCAACGTGGCGGAAGGCAAGGCCATCCTCGCCAGTTCGGGCCTGCCGATCATCTCGGCGGCGGACCTGGGTGACGCCGCGCGCAAGATCGTCTCGGAAGTGAAGGAGGCGGCATGAAAATCCTCGTGCCGGTCAAGCGGGTCATCGATTTCAATGTCCGCCCGCGGGTCAAGGCCGACGGCAGCGGGGTCGACCTCGCCAACGTCAAGATGAGCATGAACCCGTTCGACGAAATCGCCGTCGAGGAAGCCATCCGGCTGCGCGAAAAGGGTGTGGCGACCGAAGTGATCGCGGTTTCGATCGGTCCGGCCAAGGCCACCGAAACGCTGCGCACCGCGCTCGCCATGGGTGCCGACCGGGCAATCCTGGTCGAGACAGAGGAAGCGGTTGAGCCGCTCGGCGTGGCCAAGTTGCTGAAGGCGATCTGGGACGAGGAACAGCCGGGCCTGGTGGTGATGGGCAAACAGGCGATCGACGACGATTCGAACCAGACCGGCCAGATGCTCGCCGCGCTGACCGGCCGGCCGCAGGGCACGTTCGCCAGCAAGGTCGAGGTCGCGGGCGACAGTGTGACTGTGACGCGCGAAGTCGACGGCGGGCTCGAAACCGTCAAGCTCGCGTTGCCGGCAATCGTCACTACCGACTTGCGCCTCAACGAGCCGCGCTACGCCTCGCTGCCCAACATCATGAAGGCCAAGTCCAAGCCGCTCGCGGTCAGGACCCCCGCCGACTACGGCGTCGACGTGGCCCCTCGGCTGAAGACGCACAGCGTCGCCGAGCCGCCGGTGCGGCAGGCCGGGATCAAGGTCGGCTCGGTCGATGAACTGGTGGCCGAGCTCAAGACGCTGGGGTTCGCGGCATGAAGATGCTCGTCCTCGTCGAACACGACAACCAGACCCTCAAGGACGCCACTCTTGCCACCGTCAGGGCGGCGGCGGAGATCGGCGATATCGACATGCTGGTCGCCGGCAAGGGCTGCCGGGCGGTGGCGCAGGCGGCCGCCTATTTCGAGCTCGTCGGCAAGGTCCTGCTCGCAGACGACCCGGCATACGAGCATCAGCTGCCAGAGAACGTCGCGCCGTTGGCGGCGCAACTGATGGCCGGCTACGATGCCTTCGTCGCGCCCGCCACGACGACGGGCAAGAACATCGCCCCGCGCGTCGCTGCGTTGCTAGACGTGATGCAGGTGTCCGAGATCATCTCGGTCGAGGGCGAGCGCCGCTTCACCCGACCGATCTACGCCGGCAATGCCATCGCCACGGTCGAGAGCACCGACGCCAAGATGGTGCTGACCGTGCGCACGACGGCGTTCGAGAAGGCCAGCCCCGAGGGCGGTCACGGCGTGATCGAGGAAGTTTCCGGTCCCGGAGACGCCGGGCTGTCCAGCTTCGTCTCGCTCGATGCCACCAAGAGCGAGCGGCCCGAGCTGACCAGCGCCGGGATCGTGGTCTCGGGCGGGCGGGCGCTCAAGGATGCGGCCACTTTCGAACAGCTGATCGTCCCGCTCGCCGACAAGCTTGGCGCCGCGGTCGGCGCCAGCCGCGCGGCGGTCGACGCGGGCTTTATCCCGAACGACTACCAGGTCGGCCAGACCGGCAAGATCGTCGCCCCTGCCCTCTACATCGCGGTCGGCATCTCGGGCGCGATTCAGCACCTTGCGGGCATGAAGGATTCCAAGGTCATCGTCGCGATCAACAAGGACCCCGACGCGCCGATATTCCAGGTCGCCGATATCGGCCTGGTCGGCGACTTGTTCGCGATAGTGCCGGAGCTGACGGCAAAACTGTAGCGCCGCTTGTCGCACATTGTCGCAGGGGCAAGAGCGGTCTTGCCCCTCAAACGCGGCTGACATAAATTCGCCAAGGGATTGGATAGAGGGTTGCCATGAAGAGATTGCTTCTCGGGTGCGCGGTCGCGGGTCTGCTGTCAGTGCCGGCGGCGCAGGCGCAGGATGGGCCGGCGGTGTTTCGGCCGACCGGCGGCTGGACCGCCGATTTCGGCGACGATTACTGTCGGCTCGTCCGCACTTTCAGCGATGGCAGCGACGAAGTCAGCGTGGCGCTGGAGCGGGTGCAGCCGGGCGGCTTCCTCAGGATCCTTCTCGTGGGCGACGGCGTCTCGACCTTCCGCGGGGCGGATCAGATCGGTTACACCTTGCTGCCGTCCGGATCCGAGCGGGAAACGCGCTACGTCCGGTCTGAAACTGCGGACGGGGACCAGTTCCTGGGTTTCGACGCGCTCACGCTCGCACCATTCGTGTTCACGCCCGGCACGCCGCCGGCACCTTACAACCGCGATACCGAGCAGGCCACGGCGCGAGGGATCAACGCCATCGCGCTCGGCAAGGGCCTGACCAGCCCGGTGCGCTTCGAAACGGGGTCGCTCAGGGCCCCGGTCGAGGTCATGCAGACTTGCGCCGACGATCTGCTCGGCGTCTGGGGCCTCGATGTCGAGAAGCACAAGACGATGACCATAGGGGTCATTCCCAATCCCGCCCCGGGCGGTGTGCTGCCGCAGGGCACGATCCCGTTCACCGAGTTCGGCAAGCTTGGCGGCGGTGCCAACCAGGTCCGCGTGATCGTCGGCACCGACGGCAAGCCGACGTCGTGCGTGATTTACTCGCCCTCGCTGTCGGAGACGCTCAACCGGCGCATCTGCAGCCTGGTCATGGACAAGGCCACGTTCCAGCCCGCCAGGGATGCCGGTGGGCAGGCCATGGCCAGCTACTGGATGGGATCGCCGCTGGCGTTCGGCCCGCCATTCCCCGGTCGCGGCGGTGGGGGCGGCGGTGCCGCGCGAGCCGCGCCGATGGCGGATTCCCGGGCAGGGTTGGCGAGCCCCCCAAGCGATGCGCCCACAGTTACGTTTGGGCCCCTCCCAGACAATCCTGACGCCCGCGTGGGCACGCCGGTTCCCAGCACCCCGGGCGCTTAAACGCCCCGTTCGAACAGCAGGACGGTTTCGCCGTCGGGCAGCACCGCCTCGCGCATCGGAATGAAGCCGAGCTTTTCGGCTAGCCTGATCGAAGCGGTGTTGCCGGGCGTGGTCATACACACCACGCGGCGCGGACCCTGCGCGCGGTCGAACCAGTCGAGCCCGGCGGTCATCGCTTCATGGCCCACGCCTCGACCGGCCTGGTCGTGGCGCAGGATCCAGCCGGCCTCGGGCGTGTCGTCGAAATCCTCGCCCAGCCCGCGCCAGGAGTGGAACACCCCGCAGTTGCCGATCACTTCCTCACTGCCGCGCAAGCGGACGATGAACCCGCCGTAGCCGTAGAGCAGCCAACTGCCTGCGTTGCGACAGAACCGCTCGAAATGATCGGCGGTGCCGCCTCTTGGCCCGAGATGGCGCGCAGTTTCCGGGTGCGCGACGACGGCCGCCATCGCCGCAACGTCCGCCGCGACCGGCAACCGCAGCTCGAGCCGTTCGGTCAGCAGGTGCGGCGAGCCGCTCAGATCCATTGCGCAAAGGCGTGGATGGCGATGCCGACCAAGCCCCCGACCAGCGTGCCGTTGATGCGGATGAACTGCAGGTCGCGCCCGACCGCGTTCTCGAGCCGGTCGGTGAGCGTCTTGGCGTCCCAGCGCCGCACCGTTTCCGACACCAGCTGGACGATCTGGTCGCCATAACGCGCCGCCACGCCGACGGCAGTGCGCCGGGCGAAGCGATTGACCTGCCATTGCAGCCGAGGATCTTCCTGCAGCGCCCGCCCGAGTTCGGCCATCGCCCCACCGAGCTGCCCCGATACTGCGGCATCGGGATTGCGAGCCAAGTCGATCAGCGAGCGGCGCAGCTTTTCCCACACGCCGGTCCACCATTCGCCGACCGCCGGATTCGCCAGCACGTCGCGCTTGGCCGTCTCGATCTTCTCGCGCGTCTCGGGGTCGTGCACCAGGTCGTCGGCGAGCTTGGCGAGCCCTTCCTCGACGGTCTTGCGCAACTGGTGGTCGGGGTCGACCAGCACTTCGGCGAGCATCCGGTAAAGCCCGTCGAGGACCGAATTGGCCAGTTTCTCGTCGAGCCCCGTCCAGCGCAACAGCGCGTTGGCACGCGCCTGGATCATGGCGCGGACCAATTCTTCGTTCTTCTCGAGTGTGATCCCGGCCCAGCGGATCAGCGAATCGATCAGCGGCCGATGGCGCCCGCCGGCGATCGCGGCGGTCAGCGCGCTGCCGAGCAGGGGAGCGACGTCGATCCGCTCGGCCTGCTTGACGAGGCCCGCCTTGACCTGATTGCCGAGCCTTTCGGGATCGAGCGCCTCGAGCATTTCGGCAAGTAGTCCGGTCGCGCCTTCGCCGATCCGGCCGCGGCCTGGCTTGGGTGGCTGGAGCAGGAAATCGCCCGCCGCGCGCGCCAGGTTCATGTCGCGCATGCGCCGCGCGACCACGCCGGGGATAAGGAAGTTGTCGCGCAGGAAGCCCGCCATCGTGTCGGCGATGCGGTCCTTCTTGTTGGGAATGATCGCGGTGTGCGGGATCGGGATGCCCATCGGGTGGCGGAACAGCGCGGTCACCGCGAACCAGTCGGCCAGGCCACCGACCATTGCGGCCTCGGCAAAGGCGACGACGTAACCCCAGGCCGGATGCAGGTGCTGGAATTGCAGCGCCACGACGAACACGCCGGCCATCAGCACCAGCAGTGCGGTTGCGGTCATGCGCATGCGCCGGGCGCGGTCGACTGGCGGGCCAAGCTTTGCAGGAACACGCACCAGGCGCCGCAGCGCCGGTAGCTGCGGCGGTGGCGCGCGCTTTGCAGCGCGGGGCTTTTTACTCGGCGGGATGGGGCTCCATCCCGCTGCCACCGCGCTCATCGCCCGGCCGATAGGTCAGGATTCGGTTCCGCAGCCACGGGCCGAGGCGCTTCTCGACGCCGTCGGCAAGGCTGAAACCGGCTGGAACGATGATCAGCGTCAGCAGCGTCGAAAGCAGCAGCCCCCCGATCACCGTGATGCCCATCGGCGCGCGCCAGGCGGCGTCGCCCGAAAGCGAGATCGCGGTCGGGACCATGCCCGCGGTCATCGCCATGGTGGTCATCAGGATCGGCTGGGCGCGTTTGTGCCCGGCATCGACGATCGCCTGCTTCTTCGGCACGCCTTTCTCCATCTCCTCGATGGCGAAATCGATCAGCAGAATCGAGTTTTTGGCGACGATGCCGAGCAGCATCAGCAGGCCGATGTAGACCGCGATGGAGATCGCTTGCGGCTGTCCCCTAAGGAGACCCACGAATGCCAGCGCCAGCAGGCCGCCTAGTGGCGCGAGCAGCAGTGAGGTCATGTTGACCAGCGGCGAGACGAACCGCCGGTAAAGCAAGACCAGCACCGCAAAGACCAACATGATCCCAGCGATCACGGCGATGATGAAGTTCTGGATCAGTTCCGCCTGCCAGCGCTGGTTGCCGACCGGCCGGTTGGAAACGCCGGCGGGCAGGTCCTGCATGATCGGCAGCGCACGAATCCGGTCCATCACCGGGCCCTCGAGCTGGTTTTGTCCAAGGTCGGCGCCGACGAAGATGCGCCGCGACTGATTGAAGCGCTGAATCTGCGTCGGACCCGCACCGAAGCGGATCTCGGCGACGCGCTTGAGCGGCACGGCGCCGCCGGCCGATGTCGGCACCGGCATGTTCTCGATCGTGGAGAGATCCTGTCGCGAAGTCTTGGGCAGAACGACGCGGATCGGTACCTGGCGGTCGCTGAGTGAGAACTTGGCAGCGTTCTGGTCGATTTCGCCCATCGTGGCGATGCGGATCGCCTGGCTGAGCGCCGTGGTGGTGACGCCGAGCTGGGCGGCGAGGTCGAGGCGCGGGACGATTATCAGCTCGGGCCGCTGCAGATCGGCGGCGATGCGCGGCGCGACCACACCGGGCACCGCGCGCATCTGCTCGGCGAGCGTCTGAGCCGTGCTCTGCAGCAGCTCGGGATTGGACCCGGTGAGCATGATCGAAATGTCACGCCCCGTACCGCCGCCACCACCGCCACCCTGGAAGTTGATGCGCGCATCGGGGATGGTCTGCAGCTCGGGCAACACGCGCCGTTCCCAGTTATAGCTCTCGATGTCCCGATCCGGGTTGAGGACGATGAACAGCCGGGCCTGGCCCTCGTTGATCCGCTCGAGGATGCGGCCCACCTCGGGCTTGCTCTGAAGCATCGCGGTGGCCTGATCGGCCACGACCTCGGTCTGCTCGATGGTCGTGCCGGGAACCATCTCGATGGTCAGCTGGGTGGTGTCTTCGTCGGTGGTCGGCTGGAACTGTTGGGGCAGGATCATGAACAGCAGTGCGGTCAAGCCAAGCGCACCGATCCCGACGCCGAACATAGCCACACGGTGGTCGCGGAGGCGTGCTCCCAAGCGACGGAGAAGATACAGGTTGTAGGCCAGGAACCCACTCGCCGCACCGGACCGGGCGAGCGCGCCGATCGTTCCTACGATCAGCGCCTGCAGCAGCAGCGCGAGCCCATATGCAATCGGGAAGCCGAGCACTAGCGCGGCCACTACCATCCAGACCCCGGCGCCATTGCTGATTGTCAAAGCCGCAGGCGCCAGACCGGCCAGGAACGGCAGGGCGAAGTACGGGCCCCGGCTCGAAATCTTCGGCAGCGACGCTCTGATAGATTGCGCCTTCTCGGTGTTGAGCGTCCAGGTCAGGAGCGACATGTAACGGTCCATCAGCCGCCCTTCGCCGTGGGCGGCATGGCCCTTGGCGTGCAGGAAATAGGCGGCGACCATCGGGGTGATCAAGCGCGCGACGGCAAGGCTCGTCAGCACCGCCGCGACCACGGTGAGGCCGAAGTTCTTGAAGAACTGGCCCGAAATACCCGGCATCAGGCCGACCGGCAGGAACACGGCGACGATCGACAGGCTGGTCGCGACCACCGCCAGGCCGATCTCGTCGGCGGCGTCGATCGAGGCCTGGTAGGCGCTCTTGCCCATGCGCATGTGTCTGACGATATTCTCGATCTCGACGATCGCATCGTCGACCAGCACGCCGGCAACGAGGCTCAGCGCGAGCAGCGAGAGTTCGTTCAGCGTGAACCCCATCAGGTCCATGAACCAGAACGTCGGGATCGCCGACAGCGGGATCGCCAGCGCCGAAATCGCCGTCGCCCGCCAGTCGCGCAGGAACAGGAACACCACGATGACCGCGAGGATCGAGCCCTCGACCAGGGCCTCGATCGAGGTCTCGTACTGGTCCTTGGTGTAATCGACGCTGGTATAGAGCTGGGTGAACTTGATGCCGGGGTTGTCTTCCTCGACCTGCTTCAGCTCCTCGACCGCGGCATCGTAAACGGTGACGTCGGAGGCGCCCTTGGCCCGCTCGAGGCTGAACGTGACGACCTGCCGGTCATTGATCTTGGCGATCGATGTCTGCTCGGAAAAGCCGTCGTAGACCCGGGCTACCTGGTCGAGCCGGATCGTCCGGCCGCCGCCGAGGCTGATGCGGGTGTTGGCGAGCTGCAGCGCGGTGTCGGCGTTGCCGAGTACGCGCACCGACTGACGCGAGCCGGCGATCTCGGCGGCGCCCCCCGCCGTATCGGTGTTGACCTGCCGCAGCGCCTGGTTGATCGCGCTCGCCGTCACGCCGAGCGCCTGCATCTTGGCCGGGTCGAGCACGACGCGGATCTCGCGGTCGACCCCGCCCGCGCGGCTGACCGCGGCCATCCCAGGGATCGACAGCAGGCGGCGCGAGATGGTGTCGTCGATGAACCAGCTGAGCTGCTCCATCGTCATATCGTCGGCCTGGACCGCGAAGAAGCCGATCGGCCCGCCAGCGACCTCCTGCTTGGTCACGCGCGGCTCGAGGATCCCGTCGGGCAAGTCGCCGCGTACCTGGTCGACGGCGTTCTTGACGTCGTTTACGGCCTGGTCCGAATTGGTGCCGATCACGAATGTGACCGTCGTATTGCTGCTACCCTCGCGCGCGCTCGACTGGATCTCGTCGACTCCGTTGACCGAACGGACGGCCGCCTCGACCTTCTGGGTGATTTGGGTCTCGATCTCGGTCGGCGAGGCGCCAGGCTGGCTGATGCCGACGCTGACCGCCGGGAAGTCGATGTCGGGGCTGCTGTTGACGTCCAGCGAACTGAACGAGACGAAGCCGGCCAGAGTCAATCCGATGAAGAGGACGATCGGGACGATCGGGTTGCGGATCGACCATGCGGAAATGTACCGGAAATTCATCAGCTTGATGCCTTAGCGGCCTCCGCCAGCGGTCACCGGCTTGACCTCGTCGCCTTCGTTGACGAAACCGGCGGCGCGGGTGATCACCCGCTCGGTCCCGTTGAGGCCCTCGATGATGGCAATCCCGCTGTCGGTGACGATCCCGGTCCTGACGTTACGCCTCACCGCCCGATTGTCGCGGCCGACGATCAGCACGAAGCTGCCCCGCTCGTCCGACTGAATCGCGCTTTCGGGCAGACGCGGCGCGACCAGCGTTCCGCGTGAAATCTCGGCGGAAGCAAAGCCGCCGGGCCGGAGCGCCCGATCGTAGGGCATCGCGCAACGCGCAATTCCCTGCCGGTCCTGCGCGTCGATGACCGGCGAGATCTGCCAAATCTGGCAGTCGAACGTCCGGCCGCTACCGACCGGCGTCACCCGCGCGGTCGCGCCGACCGTGAGCACGGCCAGGTCGTCCTCGTTGACATCGGCGAGCAGCTCCATCTCGCCGCCGCGAGCGATGGTGAAGGGCGCTTCGGCACCGGCCCCCAGCACCTGGCCGACCTCGACGTTGCGGTCGAGCACCAGACCCGCCGCGGGGGCGACGATGTTGAGCCGGGCGTTGCGCGCGAGCAGCTCGCGGTACTGCGCTTCGGAGACGCGGACGCGCGCGCGGGCCGCGTCGCGAGTCGCGGTCAGGCGATCGACGTCCGCCTTGCTGATGAAGCCGCGGTCGACCAGCTGCAGCGCGCGGTCGAGATTGGCCTGCGCCAAATTGGCGTCGGCGCGGGAGACCTCGATCTGCGCCGCCGAGCTTTGCGCCTGCTGGCTCTGCACCGACCGGTCGATGACCGCCAGCACCTGGCCGGCACGGACCCAATCGCCGGGCTCGACCGACACCGAAATCACGCGACCGCCCTCGCCGACCACGCCGACCGCGATCTGGCGGCGCGCGGCCAGCGTGCCGGTGGCGCTGATTGTGCCCGCGACGGTCGTGCGGCCGGGCGCCACGACCGAGACGGTCGGGATCTGCGTGCCGTCCGAGGGCGGGAAGGCGGTTTCGTCGCTGCCGCTGAAATAGAGCAGGCTGCCGCCGATCAGTAGCGCAAGCACGATGGCGGCGGCGATCAACAGCCGCTTGCGGCGGCTCTGACGGCCCTCGATCTCGATTTCATCGACCAGCACTTCGGGAGCGCCGCTCAGGTCAGCCACTCTTGCTTCGTAGTTCATCCGCGCACCAGCCTCATAGCCTCGGGCCCGAGCAGGGCGGGCAGGCCATATCATGTTTAACGGCGTGGCGCATCGTGATGCGCGCCGCCGCCCCGGGGTGCCGCATAGACGCAACACACCGCCGCCGCAACGCGCCGCTCCATGAAGACCGCCCGGAATCCGACGAAGAACCGAGCCTTGGGGGCCGAAAGCCGCGGAAAAGGGGCGGGTCGCCAGCGCAGCCCGCCCCTGAACTTTTTTGTATCAAATTGTCGGCCCGCCCTCGAACGGACGTTCGGGTACGAATTGGCGCTAGCGGATGCGCTTGCGTTGGACGAGATTGACGACGCCCAAGAGGATGATCGAGCCGACGACCGAAGCGACAAACCACCCCAGCCAGCCGTCCAGGCCCAGATTCATGATCAGACGCCCCAGCAGAGTTCCTCCGACAAGGGCCCCGATGATGCCGACGACGACATTCCACAAGATGCCCATCGAGGCATCGCGGCGCATGACAATGCTCCCGAGCCATCCGGCTACGCCACCGACGAGAATTGCGACGATCCAATTAGGCATGCCAAAGCTCCTCCTGCTTCGCCGCACCTTGAGTGCGCACGCGGTCCCAACGGGGCGTGCGCAGATGTGTTCCCCCAAGCACGTCGTGGCGGGAACTTACGATATCGGGAGCGGGAAAGACAGGAGGCGCGAATTCGGCGCCCGGGGCCGGACGTCAGTACTTGAGCTGGCGCTCGTAAAGGTCGCGATAGTGCTGGATGCGCGTGACGCGCAGGCCCTGCATGCCCGAACGGTCGACCGCGCGCTGCCAGCCGGCGAATTCCTCGAGCGTCAGGTTGTAGCGCTCGAGCACCTCGTCGATGGTCAACAGGCCGCCGTTGACCGCGGCGACGACCTCGGCCTTGCGGCGAACGACCCACCGCTTGGTGCTGGGCGAGGGCAGGCTGGCGACCGTCAATGGTTCACCAAGCGGCCCGATCACCTGCGCGGGGCGGATTTTCTGGTTCTCGATCATCTAATTCCTCGCCACGCCCGGGGGGGCGTCGTGCACGGCGTGTTCCGCTGTGCCTTGGGGGGCTTTGCGATAGCTTAAATCTTCAAGGTTAACCGCTTGTTTGCCATTGTGATGCGCAGCGATCCGGCGTGCCGAATCGGCGTCGAAGCTGGCATCGGCGGGTTGTTCGGCACCGGCGAACGAGGCGCGCAAGTCGCGCGACGCCGCCAGCCGGGCGACGAGGTCGCTCCAGCTCAGCGCGCGCATGACTTCACCGTCCGGCCCATCCTCGAGTGGACGCGCCTCGGCTGGCCTGGGGAGTTTTCCCTCGAACATGCTCACCTCTTACGCGGGCAAGGGTCAAGATCAGGTAAAGCGGCGATTTACTTGGCGTTAGGCTGAAACTTGGTCTCTCCGCGCCTCCGGTGTAAGGCGCGTGCGATGAATCCGGCCACGCTCCTTGTACCCGACGCCGCCGCGCTGTTCGACCTGCCGCGCCCCGCGAAGGCGTGCCGCGTCGTTGTTGCCATGTCGGGCGGGGTCGACAGCTCGGTCGTCGCCGCGCTCGCCCACGCCTCCGGCGCCGAGGTTATCGGCGTGACCCTGCAGCTCTACGATTACGGCGCCGCGACCGGCCGCAGGGGTGCGTGTTGCGCCGGTGACGACATCCGCGATGCCCGCGCGGTCGCCGACCGGCTCGGCATCGCGCATTACGTGTTCGACCACGAGAGCCGGTTCCGCGAGGAAGTGGTCGAGCGCTTCGCCGACGACTACCTCGCCGGGCGCACGCCGATTCCCTGCATCCGCTGCAACATGGGGCCCAAGTTCACCGACCTGCTGCGGATGGCGAAAGAGCTGGGCGCCGATTGCCTGGCGACCGGGCACTATGTGCGGCGGATAGTCGGCGCGGGCGGGCCCGAACTCCACCGCGCGCTCGATCCGGCGCGCGACCAGTCGTACTTTCTTTACGCGACGAGCGAAGAACAGCTCGCCTACCTGCGCTTCCCCCTCGGCGGGCTACCGAAGCCCGAAGTGCGGCGCATCGCCGGCGAGTTCGGCCTGACCGTCGCGGCCAAGCCCGACAGCCAGGACATCTGCTTCGTGCCCGACGGCGACTATGCCAGGATCGTCCGCGCACTGCGGCCCGAAGGGGCGCGACCGGGCCGGATCGTCCATGCCGAGACGGGCGAGGCGATGGGTGAGCATGCTGGCGTGATCCACTACACAGTCGGCCAGCGCCGCGGGCTCGAGATCGGCGGCCAGGCTGAGCCGCTTTATGTGGTCGCACTCGATGCTGCGGCGGCCGAGGTCAGGGTCGGTCCCAAGCGCCTGCTGGCGGTTTCAGGCGCGAGGATCGCCGAAACCAACCGCATCGGTCCGCTGCCCGATCTGCCGCTGACCGCCAAGGTGCGCTCGATGGCGAAGCCCGTGCCGGTCACGCTCGATGGAGCGCTGGGAAGTGGCAAGGAAGTGGCAATCCGCTTTGCCGAGCCCGAATTTGGCGTTTCGCCCGGACAGGCGGCGGTGCTCTATGCCGGCGAGCGAGTGGTCGGCGGCGGCTGGATCGAGGCGACAGAACCCGCCCAAGTGCCCGCCCAAGTGCCCGCCTAGCCCTCCCAGGGCTCGAGGACGCAGCCGAATCCCTCGCGGTATCGGGCGGTGGCGCTGGCCAGCAGCGGAACTCGAGCGGTGACGCTTTTTGTCTCGGGATCGTCGCTCAGGAACACGACTTCCATCCCCGGCTCAAAATCCCTTTCGCAATCCCCGAGCGGGCGTCCGGCGACGTAGCGGCATGAACACGCCGTGCGCGCGCCAAACGCGGTGCCGGCACTGGTGTAGCCGGCGATCGGCGCGCGGTAGAACCAGGCCAGCCCGGCGCCGAGCACGACAAGCGCCAGCAGAGCTTGCGGCCATATCCGCCGACGGCCTGAGGTGCTTGCGTTTGCGGTTGCCATCGCCCGGTGCCTGGAGGAAGAACGGCGCGCCGATGCCGCGCCGTGCCTTTCCTAGCTTGCTCGCCATTGCCCTGCCAGCCCTGCTGTTGGCCGGCTGCGGCGAAGCCGCCCCGCCGCCCGCGCCGCCACTGCCGGCCGAAGCGCTCGCGGCGGTCGCCCAGGAACCGGGCACCGAGCGCGAGAAGCTCGCCCGTGCGGTCGACGCGCTGTTCACCCGCGAAGGGATCGGCGAGACCCGCGCGGTGATCGTGCTGCACGCCGGTGAAGTCGCCGCCGAGCGGTATGGCGCGGGCTATGGAGCCGAAACCAGGTTCATCGGCTGGTCGATGTCGAAGACGGTGATGGGCGTGCTGATCGGCATGATGGTCGCCGACGGCCGGCTGCGGCTCGACGATTCGCCGCCGATCCCGCGCTGGCAGCGCACCGGCGATCCGCGTGGCGAGATCACGCTGCGCCAGTTGCTGCAGATGCGCTCCGGCCTGCGTCACGAGGAGAAGGCCGACCCAGTCTACACTTCGCCCGAAGTGCGGATGATGTTCCTCGACGGGCGCGACGACATGGCCGGGTGGGCCGAGGCGCAGCCGCTCGAAAGCGAACCCGGACGCGCCTTCGACTATTCGACGCCAGGGGCGATGATCCTGGCCGATATCACGGCGCGCGTGCTGGCGCCCGACGGCCGAGCGGCCGAGCGGCAGGCAGCGGTAGAGGATTTCCTTCGCGCGCGGCTGGCGGTCCCGCTCGGCATGGATTCGCTGGTCGCCGAATACGACCGGGCGGGCACGATGATGGGCGGCTCCATGGTCTGGGCGACCGCGCCCGACTGGGCCCGGTTTGGCGAGTTCCTGCGCCAAGAGGGCTCGGTCGCCGGCGCCCAGCTCGTGCCGCGCGGCTGGATCGAGTTCATGACCACTGCCAGCCCGCGTGCCAGCGACTACGGGGCGATGACCTGGCTCAACCGGCCATCGGGAGGCGAGCGCACGGTCCTGTTCCCGGATCGAGGCCCGGCGGACCTGTTCGCCGCGGTCGGGCACCTTGGGCAATACGTCATCGTCTCGCCGAGCCAGAAGCTCACCGTGGTCCGGCTCGGCAAGACCGACGACGAGGGCCGCGCCGCGCTGGTCGAGGCGCTGGCGGAGATCGTCGCGCTCTATTCCGAGACGTAGAACGTCCCTTCGACCACCGTAACGCAGTGCCCGCCGAGCCAGGCCTGCTGGCCATCCAGCCGGCAGGTCAGGTCGCCACCGCGCGCCGAAGCCTGGTGCGCGGTGAAGCTGTCGCGCCCGAGCCGCGCGGCCCAGAACGGAGTCAGCACGGCATGGGCCGAGCCGGTGACGCTATCCTCGTCGACACCGGCACCTGGCACGAACACGCGGCTGACCACATCGGTGACGTCACCGGGCGCGGTGCAGATGAATTGGTCGTCGCCGAGCGCCGCGAGCGCCTTCACGTCGGGCGCCAGCGCGCGAACTTGCGCCTCGTTGTCGAACAGGAACACGCTGTAGTGATCGGGGCTGCGCCAGATTTCGCGCGGGCGCGCACCGAGTCCGGCGACTGCCTCGCTCCATTCGCCCGGCTCGGTCGGGATCGCCGGTAACGCCAGCTCGTAACCCCCTCCCGGCATTGTCTGCACTTCCAGCACGCCCGCCTTGCGGGTGCGGAAAGTGACTCGCTCGCCGCCATCTCGCATCAGGAGCACATGCCCGCTCGCGAGAGTGGCATGGCCGCACAGGCGAATCTCGACCTCGGGCGTGAACCAGCGCAGTTCCCAATCGGCGACGCCCGTGGCGTCGCGGACCACGAAGGCAGTTTCGGCGAACAGGTTCTCCGCCCCGATCGCCTGCAGCGTCGCGTCGGGCAGCCATTCCTCAAGCGGCATGACCGCGGCCTGGTTGCCGCCGAACAGGCGGTCGGCGAAGGCATCGATATGCCAGTAGGGTACGGCCAAATGCGTCCCGGGCCGGCTTATGGCTTGCTCTCCAGCCTGGCGAATTCGTCGCTCTCGACCAGCTTGTTGCCCGGATCGTCGACGTGGCCTTCGGGGTCGATGTGGATCAGCAGCTCGATGCCCGGAAAGGCGCTGCACAAGTCAGCTTCGACGCGCTCGATCACTTCATGCGCCTCGGCCACGGTCATCTCACCCGGCAAATCGACATGGAACTGGACGAAGTCGCGGTTGCCATCGGTGCGGGTGCGCAGGTCGTGCAGCCGGCTGAGCTCGGGATGGCGTGAGGCACGCTCGATAAAGGCCAGGCGCTTCGCCTCGGGCCACTCCTTGTCCATCAGGCTATCGACCGCCGCGCGCGATGCGCGCCAGGCGCCCCACACCAGCCATGCGGCGATGGCGAGCCCGAACAACGGGTCGGCCTGGCGAAATCCGAGATAGTGATCGAACGCCAGCGCGGCGATCACCGCGAGGTTAAGCAGCAGGTCGGACTGGTAATGGACGTTATCGGTCCGGATCGCGAGCGAGCCGGTGCGGCGAATCACGTGGCGCTGCCAGGCCAGCAGCGCGAGAGTGGCCAGGATCGCGATAAGCGAAACGGCAATGCCCTCGTCCGCTGCGTCGACCCGTCCGCCTTCGATCAGCCGGGTCACGGCGCGCAAGGCGATTACGCCTGCCGACAACACGATCAGGATCACCTGGAACATCGCCGCCAGCGCCTCAGCCTTGCCATGGCCGAAGCGGTGGTCCTCGTCCGCCGGCATGGCCGCGACCCACACGCCAAGTAAGGTGGCCACGCTGGCGACGAGGTCGAGCGCGGTATCGGCCAGGCTGCCGAGCATCGCGGTCGAGCCCGTGCGCCACGCCGCCCAGCCTTTGAGCGCTGCGAGGAACAAGGCCATCGAGATCGAGGCGATCGCCGCGCTGCGGGTCAGGAAGGCGCGCTGCTCGGTCACGGGTAAAGCAGCGTACTGGCCCAGCCTTCACCTGCCCGAACGAACAGGCGCCGCTCGTGCAGCCGATGGTCGCGGCCGAGCCAGAACTCGATCCGCTCGGGCGAGAGGCGGAACCCGCCCCAATGCGGCGGGCGAGGCACCTCCTCGCCGTAGCGGTCCCGCAAATCGGCGACGCGGGCGAGGTAAGTGGCGCGGGAATCGAGCGGACGCGATTGATCCGAGGCGGCCGAGCCGAGCCGCGAATCGGGATGGCGCGAGGCGAAATAGGCGTCGGCCAGCGCCCCACTCACTTCCTCGAGTGGGCCTTCGATCCGCACCTGGCGGCCGAGCGACTTCCAGTGGAACAGCAGCGCCGCGCGCGGATTGGCGAGGATCTCTCCGCCCTTGCGGCTCTCGGCATTGGTGTAGAACGCGAAGCCGGCATCGTCGTAGCTCTTGAGCAGCACCATCCGCACCGAAGGCGCGCCGTCCGGCGTGGCGGTAGCAAGCGCCATCGCATTCGCGTCGTTCGGCTCCGCCGCTTGCGCCTCGGCAAACCAGGCGTCGAACAGCGCCAGCGGATCGCCAAGCGGGATCGCGTCCTCAAGGATCGGCGTTTCGCTCATCGCGGCTGCCCTACCGTCTCGGCCGGTTCGGCGAAAGTGCCGCGCGCTTGCGCCCTGCAACTGTTCTGCCTAGCTAACACGCCATGGCGGATCCTTATGCGACCCTGGGCGTGCAGCGCGGTGCCAGCGAGAAGGACATCAAGTCCGCCTATCGCAAGCTCGCCAAGGAGCTCCATCCGGACAAGAACAAGGGCAACCCGAAAGCCTCGGAGCGGTTCTCCGACGTGACCCGGGCCTACGACCTGCTGTCGGACAAGGACAAGCGCGCGAAGTTCGACCGTGGCGAGATCGACGCCGACGGCAACCCGGCGTCACCGTTTGGAGCCGGTTTCGGCGGAGCAGGCGGGTTCGACGGCTTCCGCCGCGGCGCAGGAAGCGGCCCGGAGGGATTTTCGGCCAGCGATTTCGAGGGCTTCGGCGCGGACAGCGACATCAGCAGCCTGTTCGAAGGGCTGTTCGGGCGCGGGGCCGGTTCGCGCGGCGCCGATACCGGCGGCTTCGGCCAGCGCCGCCAGACGCCGCCGCCCCAGCGCGGCGCCAACATAAGCTACCGCCTCAAGGTGCCGTTCGCCGACGCCGCTGCGCTCAAGCCGCAGCGGATCGGACTGGCCGGCGGAGCGGCGATTGACCTCAAGCTGCCCGCCGGGGTCGAGGACGGGACGCAGATGCGGCTCAAGGGCAAGGGCCAGCCGGGCCAGGGCGGCAACGGCGATGCGCTGGTGACCGTGGAGGTCGAGCCGCATCCGTTCTTCACCCGGGCCGGCGACGACGTGCGGCTCGAACTGCCGGTCACGCTCGACGAGGCGGTGCGCGGCGCCAAGGTCAAGGTGCCGACGGTCGATGGCCCGGTCATGCTCACCGTGGCGCCCGGCTCGGGCTCGGGCAAAGTACTGCGGCTCAAGGGCAAGGGCTTCTCGAAAAAGGGCGGCGGGCGCGGCGACCAGCTGGTGGCGCTCGAGATCGAGCTGCCCGACGACCTCGCCGAACTCGAAAAGCGGCTCGATGGCTGGAGCGACACCTCGCCCGTGCGGAACCGCCTTGGCCTGTAAGTCATTGGCTTTGGCGGACTGCGGCGGCTAGGAAACGGCGATGGCCCCCGGACTGACGGACCACGACCGCCCAGGGCCGCCGGTGCCCGATCTTTCGCCCGAGGCACGGCGCAAGGAAGCGCTCAAGCACAAGGCCGGACTGCCCGGGCACGTCGCCCGCGCGGTCGGCCCCGGCAGCCGGGCGCGCGAAGTGATTAACCGCGTCGTGGTCGGCACCTATAACGATGGCTTCATCCATGCCGGCAACCTTGCTTACCTGGCGGTGCTGTCGATCTTCCCGTTCTTCATCACCGGCGCGGCAATCTTCTCGCTGATCGGCGAGGAAAGCGAGCGCGCCGCCTCGATCGGCGCGCTTCTCTCCACCCTGCCGCCGGTGGTCGGGGATACCATCGCCCCGGTCGCGCGTAGCGTCGTTGCAGACCGCAGCGGCTGGCTGCTGTGGGGCGGCGGGCTGGTCGGCCTGTGGACCGTTGGCAGCCTGATCGAAACGATCCGCGACATCCTGCGCCGCGCCTATGGCACACGGCCGACCAAGGGATTCTGGCATTACCGGCTGCTGTCGACCGGAATCATCCTCGTCGCGGTGTTCCTGCTGATGTTGAGCCTGATCGCGCAGTTCCTGATCGGCGTGGCGCAGGAAGTGATCGCGGCGTGGGTGCCGCAGCTCAACACCGCGATCGACAGCCTGGCGCTGTCGCGGATCGTGCCCGCGCTCGGGCTCTATGTCTCGCTCTACCTGATTTTCCTGACGCTGACGCCCGCCGCCTATCGCCAGCGGCGCTATCCCAAGTGGCCGGGCGCCCTGGTGGTGACCGCGTGGTGGGCGGGGACCACCGCCGCACTTCCGCCGCTGTTGAGCAGCGTGTTTGCCTACGACCTGACTTACGGTTCGCTGGCCGGGATAATGATCGCGCTTTTCTTTTTCTGGCTCGTCGGCCTAGGGATGGTGATGGGTGCCGAGCTCAACGCGGCGCTGGCCGAGACTCCCGAGGAAGAGGAGGATCGCCTCGGCCAGACCGACGGTCGGGCGCGCGTGGCTGGAATGGCGGAGGGGGAGTAGCTGAACCGATGGCCCTTAGTGCAAATGGGATCATGCATGGGAAGCGCGGCCTGATCATGGGCCTCGCGAACGAGAAATCGCTCGCCTGGGGCATCGCCCAGAAGCTGCACGAGCACGGCGCCGAGCTGGCCTTTTCGTTCCAGGGCGAATCGCTGGAAAAACGCGTGCGACCGCTCGCCGCGCAGCTCGGTTCGAACTTCTGCTTCGATTGCGACGTGTCGCGGATGGAAGCGCTGGATACGGCGTTCGACACCCTCAAGAGCCGCTGGGACACGATGGACTTCCTGGTCCACGCGATCGGCTTTTCCGACAAGAACGAGCTGCGCGGGCAGTTCGTCGACACCAGCCTCGACAACTTCCTGATGACGCTGAATATCTCGGCCTATTCGCTGGTCGCGGTGACCCAGCGGGCGCGGCCGATGATGCGCAGTGGCGGCTCGGTGCTGACGCTGACTTATTACGGCGCCGAGAAGGTGGTGCCGCACTACAACGTGATGGGCGTGGCCAAGGCGGCGCTCGAGGCGAGCGTCAAATATCTCGCCAACGACCTCGGGCCGGAGAACATCCGCGTCAACGCGCTCAGCGCTGGGCCGATCAAGACCCTGGCCGCCAGTGGCATCGGCGACTTCCGCTACATCCTCAAGTGGAACGAGCTCAACGCACCGCTGCGGCGCAACGTGACCATCGAGGACGTCGGCGGCGCCGGGCTCTACCTGCTGTCGGACCTGGCTTCGGGCGTGACCGGCGAAGTCCACCATGTCGATTGCGGCTACCACGTCGTCGGCATGAAGCAGGAAGACGCACCCGACATTTCGCTCGTTTGAGCCCTTTGTTCTTGCTATGTTCGTAGCGTCGAGTCGAGCGGGAGAGCAAGCATGACGCGAAGCGGAGGATGCCACTGCGGCGCGGTGCGCTACGAGGTGGAAAGCGAGCCGGTTTACCACGCGATCTGCCATTGCGAGGATTGCCGCGCGTCCTCGGGCGCGCCGATGGTCTCGTGGTACGCGGTCAAGGAAGAGCAATTCGCGCTCAAGTCGGGCGAACCGGCGACATTCGAAGGCACGCCAGGCGCCGAGCGCAGCTTCTGCCCGCGCTGCGGCACCGGAATGTTCTATCGCAACGCCAAGGCCCTGCCGGGTCTGGTCGACATCCAGTCCGCCACGTTCGACGATGCCGGGGCGCAGGCGCCGGCCGTCCAGGTGCAGTGTGCCGACCGGCTGCCGTGGATGACTTCGCTGACGGAAATGCCCGAATTCGAGCGCTTCCCAAGCGGCTAGCCGGACGTCAGTCGCGAATGTCGGCGGGATCGACCACGACGGGAGTGCTCGACGCCGCTTGCGGCTCGACCTCACCGGCGTCCTCCTGGCGGACCCACTCCATGTACTGGCGCTCGAGCACCTCGACGCGCGCCTGGGTCTCCGCCGCTTCGGTGTCGATCGTCGCCAGCCGCTCGCCGCGCGCGGCGGCGATCAGCTCGCCCGCGCGAACACCAGGTCCACTGCGCTTCTCGGCATAGGCCGCTTCGATGAATTGCGCGGTGCAGCCAAGGTCGCCGCCGGCGCCGATCGAGGTGCACGAGAGCGGCCCGAAATCGCCGACCGTCTCGAAGCTTTGAACCCGGTTAGCCCAGGCTTCGTTGGCCGGATCTCTGCTTTGCCGCAGGGCTTCGGGGATGCGGTAGCGTTCACCTTCGTCCATCCGCGCGCAGACTACGATCTCGCCGTCGACCGAGGGCGGGCACGCGTCGTCGCCATAGATGATGACGGTGTTGACCCTGTCGCCGGCCTCGTCCTGAGCCATGACGGGCATGGGCGAGAGGGCGATGGCGACAGCCACGATGGGAAGTAGGCGCTTCATGTCCGTTCCTTGACCGGCGAGGGTGGCCCTGCCGTGCTTGCGATTGGGCCAGCAGGCCCGTGAACCGATGATGAAGCGCGCGTGCCCGCCCCCTTGTTCCTGGTCAAATCCTTTCCGAGAGGCGGATCGCCGCACGGCAACCGAAGCGGATCGCCGCCGACAGCAGCGGAAACCCCGGCGCGCGTTCGGCTCCGGCGGCATAGGCGGCATCGCGATGGGCGCGCTCGTCGATGCGGAAACGCTCGATCATTCCGGTTAGCTCGGGGTCGTCGCCGTCCTGCTCGAGCCGGTCGAGCTGGCGGGTGTAGTGCCGGTCGATCTCTTCCTCGACCGCGGCGGTACAGGCCATCGCCGCCTCGGGCCCGATGAGCGCGGTCGCCGCGCCGAGCGCGTAGCCGGCCGCCGACCACAACGGCTGCAGCGCCGTCGGCCGCACCCCGCGCCTCTCCATCAGCGCGTCGAATTCGGCGAGATGCCCGGCCTCTTGTTCCGCCATCGCGCGAATTTCGCCGGCATGCGCCGCGCGGTCGCCCATCACTGCCAGCTGCCCGGCATAGATGCGCGTGGCGCCGAATTCGCCCGCCTGGTCGACGCGGATCATGTCGTGACGCTGGCTCATGCCCGCTTGTCCCTAGCGAGCAGCCGGAAGATCGCCACTGCCGATAGTACCGAGATGATCGCGTTAAACCCGGCGAGCGAGATCCCGGCCAAAGTCCACGGAGCGATATCGCAACGCACCAGTGGCGCGTTCATGATCGCCGCGAGCGGATCGCCGCCGCCGTCGGCAACATTGCTGGTGCACGAGGTGAACCCTTTCCACCAGCCGTATTCGACCCCGGCATGGAAGGCGCCGATCAGGCCGGAGGCGAGAACCGCAACCGCCGCGAGCGCGATCCACACGCGCTTCGGCTGCGCGAGGATCGAGAGCAGTGCCAGGCCCAGCGCCGCAAAATGCGCATAGCGCTGCCACCAGCACATCTCGCACGGGAACAGGCCGAACCGGTATTGCGAGACATAGGCGCCCGCCAGCAGCAGCGCCGGCACCCCGAGCGCCAGGCGCTGCGCGAGCTTCAATCCGGGTGTCACGTCAGCGCGGCTTAATTGCGCCGAGCGATCACCGTCCCGCCGCTGCGGCGCAAGGTCCTGAGCGCATAGTCGAGCTGGAAGTCGGTGATCCCCTGCTCCTCGAGCTGGGCCGCGGTCAGGGTGAAGCGCGGGTCTTCGTTACGGTCCGCTTCGAGCGCTTCGTCCTCGAGATCGACCTCGTTGATCAGGTGCCCGCGCAAGTCGCTTTCGCGGATCACGATGCGGCGCCTGGCGGCGTCGGGATCGCTGATCTGCGGCACGCGGATGTCGGGTTCGATGCCGCCTTCCTGCACCGAGCGGCCCGACGGCGTGTAGTAGCGCGCGGTGGTCAGCTTGAGCGCGGAATCGCGGGTCAGCGGCAGCACGGTCTGGACGCTGCCCTTGCCGAAGCTGCGTTCGCCCATGATCAGCGCGCGGCGCTGGTCCTGCAGCGCGCCGGCGACGATTTCGCTGGCCGAAGCCGAACCTTCGTCGATCAGCACGATCATCGGCACGCCCGCCGCGGCATCGCCGCGATAGACGCTTTCGGCCTCGTAATACACCGAATCGCGGCGGTTGCGGCCGCGCTGCGAGACGATCTGGCCCTGGCTCAGGAACAGGTCGCTGAGCGCCACCGCCTCGTCGAGCGAGCCGCCTGGGTTGCGGCGCAAATCGAGCACCAGGCCGTTGAGGCGGCCGCCGTTGCCGCGCCGCAGCGAAACGATCGCGTTGTTGACGTCGACGCCGACGTCGCGGCTGAACTCGTTGACGCTGATGTAGCCGATCCCGCCCGACTTCATCTCGAAGGTAACCGGCTCGAGCTCGATCACCCCGCGGGTGACCGAAACGTCGAACGGCTCGTCGCGACCGGGGCGGAAGATCTTCAGCTCGATCGCGCTGCCGGCGGGCCCGCGCATCTGCGCCACCGCCTGGTCGAGCTCTAGCCCGTAGATCAGCTTGCCGTTGATGTGGGTGATATAATCGCCGGCCTTGATCCCGGCGGCGTCCGCCGGGCTACCCTTGAACGGCGAGACCACCTTGACCGCGCCATCGTCCATCAGCACCGAAATGCCGAGGCCCTGGTAATTGCCGTCGATCAGCGTCTCGAGCCGCTCGAGCTGGGCGCCGTCAAGATAGGCCGAGTGCGGATCGAGCGCGGCGAGCATGCCGTCGATCGCGCCGCGGATCAGCACTTCGTCCTCGACCGGCTCGACATAGCTAGCCTTGATCCGCTGGTAAGTCGCGAACAGCTTGGCGAATTCGGGCGAGGCGTTGCTCTCGACCTGCGCGAAAACCGCGGTCGTGGCGGGCAGCAAGGCGACCGCTGTGAGCAGGGCGGCGGCACGAAGCGGCCGGGAGATGTTGGCACCGAACTTCATGAATCTGTTCCTCGAGAATTTGCCCCAGCTTATCGCGCCGCGGGCCTTAACGCCAGATTAGGCGTCGAACAGAGGATTCTAGCCGACGAACCGCAGCGGATTGACCGGTTCACCCTCGCGCCTGAGCTCGACCGTGACTTCGGGCCGGGCTTGCGCGGCGATGCCAAGGGGCGCGCCGGCGACCAGTTGCTCACCGACTTCTACGTCGCTGCGGGCGAGCCCGGTGACAAGGCTGGTCCAGCCGCCCCGGTGCTCGATGATCACGATCCGGCCATAGCCGCGATAGGCCCCGGCGAATGCCACGCGGCCCGCCGCCGGGCTGACCACTTGTGCGCCCGGGCGCGGCGCCAAGGTCAACCCGCGGCTCTCGCTCGTTCCCTGGCGGGCGCCGAACCCGAGCACCGTCCGGCCGGTGACGGGCAGCAGATAAGGCGCCGGAGGATTGGTCGCGGCGGGATCGGGTGCCGGATCCGACACGGCGGCGATGCGCGCGTCTTCCGGCCGGGCCGGCCGCAGCAGCGGGCCGGGCAATGCGGCGAGCCGCGCGCGCAGCCCCCCGGCCCGGTCGAGTTCGCCGATCAGCGCATCGAGGTCGCGCGCCTCCTCGGCGAGTGCCAGGGCGCGTTCCGCTTCGCGGTCGGCCGTACCGCTGGCGGCGCGCGAGGCAAGGCGCTGGCGGGTTTCGAGTGCGGCAAGCTCGGTGCGCCGCGAGGCCAGGCGGCCTTGCTCGGCACGCAGTTGCTCGGTTGCGGCAAGCGCTTCCTCGCGCAACCGGCGGCTGCGGGCCAGCCGCGCGCGCAGCCCGGCGGTGCGCACCTGGACTTGCGGCACCGCGCTGTCGAGCATGGCCCGCAGGTAAACAGCGTCCTTGACCGAGCCGGGCCGCAGCACCGAGAGCGCGAGCGGGCGGCGCGAGAACTGCTGCAGCGCCGCCGTAAGATGCACCACCGGCTGCTGCTCGCGCCCGAGCAGTTCGCGCAAGACGGCCCGTTCGCGCATTGCCAACGACAGCCGTGCCTCGGCGGCGGCTATGCCGGCTTCGGCCTGCTGGATCCGCGCGGCGAGCGCCGCCGCCTCGACCGCGGTCCGCTCGGCCGCGCTGCGTGCGCGCGCGGCCTCGCGATCGAGCCGCACGCTGCGCGCTTCGGCCGCGCGGCTTTCCGCAAGGGCGTCACGCAGCGCCGCGCGGCTGGCGGCGGGACTATCCGGCGCGGTCGCCCCGGTCGCCAGCATCGCGACCGGGAGCAACAAGGCAATGAGGAGGAGGCCGCTGCGCACGGCCGTTACCCTGCCCGATGGTAGGGATGGCCGGCAAGCAAGCTGGTCGCACGGAACAGCTGTTCGAGCAGCATCGCGCGGGCCAGCAGGTGCGGCCAGGTCGTCCTGCCGAACGCCAGCAGCCGATCTGCATCGTCGCGGTTGGCCCGCGAGTGACCGCCGGCCGCGCCGATCAGGAAACGCGTCTCGCGGATGCCGTTGTCGCGCCAGCCGCCGAGCAGCTCGGCCAGCTCCTCGGAGGAAAGCTGCGAGCCGCGCTCGTCGAGCAGGATCGTCCGGTGCGGCGTCAGCGGTTCGGGAATGCGACCACCGGTTTCGGGCAGCTCGGTCAGCTTCAGTGGCCAGACGATGCGCTTCGCGTAACGCTCGACCAGCTCGGCTTCGGCCGAGCGGGCGATCTTCCCGCGGGCGATCACATGGAGCTGCATGGGCGGCTTCTAGCCGTCCCGGCGGCCGGAAGGAATCCCTAGGCTCGCCCGGCAGCGGCAGGCACGGTGTCGTCGCCGAAGCCCCACATCCGCTCGAGGTTGTAGAAGCTGCGCACTTCGGGGCGGAACAGGTGCACGACCACGTCGCCGGCATCGATCAGCACCCAGTCGGCCGCCGGCAGTCCTTCGATGCGGGGGCTGCCGTGGCCCTGCTTCTTGAGCCGCTCCGCAAGATGCGTGGCGATCGCCGCGACCTGGCGGGTCGAGCGCCCGGAGGCGATCACCATGTAGTCGGCGATGCTCGACTTGCCCTCGAGCGGGATCGAGACGACCTCCTGCGCCTGGTCCTCGTCGAGCGAGTGGAGGACCAGTTGGTGCAGCGATCCGGTGTCGGGAACGGTGGTTGCAGGCATGTCAGACAGGGAGACGATGGTCGAAAGGCCGGATCGTTCCGGCCGGGCTGGCGCCAGATTCATCGCGATGGGTCATGCTCCTGATGCGAATGGACGAGAAACGCGGCACGAGTGCGCAACGCTTCATGCGCCGCTCCCCATGCCAGGCTCGTGAATGAGGGAATGCGTTACCCCGTCCCTGGGTGGTGGCCCGGTAAAGCGGTGGGACCAATCGGGATCGGCGCGGCGAACATCGGTGGCCGAGCGCGGATCGGGGTCGAAACGCAGTTCAATCAGCGCGGGAGCGCTCCATTCGTCCCGGTTGCGAAACGTGGGCACGGCCAACCGGAAACGCCGCAACCAGGCCATCGCGGGGCTCGCGAGGGCGTCATCGTCATACCCGGGGCGGGCTATGACGGCAATCGGCATTTCCTCGGCGATCTCCTGCCAGTCCTTCCACAAGTGGAACTGGGCGAGATTGTCGGCGCCCATCAGCCACACGAAACGCCGGCGCGGGAAGCGGCGCTTGAGCGCTCGCAGGGTGTCGATGGTGAAGCGGGTGCCGAGCTCGCGCTCGATCGCTGTCACCTTGATCGGCGCGCGCCGGGCCAATTCCCTGGCCGAGCGGACCCGCGCGCTGAGCGGCGCCATGCCTTGCTTGGGCTTGAGCGGATTGCCGGGCGAAACCAGCCACCACGCTTCGTCGAGCCCGAGTGCCTCGATCGCGCAGAGCGTGATCGCGCGGTGCGCTCCGTGCGCGGGGTTGAAGCTGCCGCCGAGGAGCCCGGTCAGCTTCATGCTTGCGTCACTGGGGTCCGCGGCGGGGCGAAACCCGGAAGCCGTGGCGCATGTTCTGCGAGGCGATGGCCCAACCGGGATATTCGGGCTCGGGGGCGCCGAGCGCATCGAGCTTGGCAAGCTCGTCGGCGGTCAGCTCGATATCGCTGGCGGCGAGGTTCTCGGCCAGCTGGTCCCCCCGACGCGCGCCGACGATCACCGTCGAGACCACCTGCTGATGCAGCAGCCAGGCGAGCGCGATGGCCGAGACGGCAACATCGCGGCTTTCGGCCATCGGCCGCATGGCTTCGACCAGGTCGAACGCCAGCGCTTTGTCGATGCGCGGGAAATCGATCTTGCCGCGGCGCCCCTCGCCTTCGGTCTTGTTGTCCGCGCCAAGCGCATACTTGCCCGACAGCAGCCCGCCGGCGAGCGGGCTCCACACCATCAGGCCGAGGCCTTCGCTCTGCATCATCGGCACCAGGTCGCGCTCGAGCTCGCGGTTGGCGACGGTGTAGAACGCCTGGAGCGAGACGAACTTGTCCCACCCGCGCCGCTCGGCCACGCCGAGCGCCTTGGCGATCTGCCAGGCCGCCCAGTTCGACACCCCGATGTACCGCGCGCGGCCCGAGCGGACCACGTCCTCCATCGCCCGCAGCGCCTCCTCCATCCCGCAGTTCGGGTCCCAGCCGTGGATCTGGTAGAGGTCGACATGATCGAGCCCGAGCCGCGCCAGGCTGGCGTCGATCTGGTGCAGCAGGTGATAGCGGCTCGTGCCCGCGTCGTTGGGCCCTTCGCCCATCGGCCCCATGCCTTTGGTCGCGATCACCACCTGGTCGCGTGCCAGCCCCAGCGCCTTGAGCGCGCCGCCGACGAATTCCTCGCTCTGCCCGGCGGTGTAGAGGTTGGCCGTATCGATGAAGTTGATCCCGGCATCGAGCGCCTGCTTGACCAGCGCGGTCGAGCCGGCCTGGTCGAGGTCGTGCTGAAAGAACCCGCTGGGCCTATTGCCGAAGGTCATCGCCCCGAGGCACAGCTCGGACACCACGAGGCCGGACTGGCCGAGGCGGTTGTAGCGCATGGGATTCTCCTGTTCGCGCCGTGTCTAGGCGCGCCGGATGGCGGGCTTCAAGGCCGCGCCTGGCCGGTGCCGCGAACCAGCCACTTGTAGGTCGTCAGCCCTTCGAGCGCGACCGGCCCGCGCGCATGCAGGCGGCCGGTGGCGATGCCGATCTCGGCGCCAAGCCCGAACTCGCCGCCGTCCGCGTACTGCGTGCTGGTGTTGACCATTACGATCGCGCTGTCGACTTCGGCGAGGAAACGCTCGGCGGCCGCCTCGTCCGCCGTGAGGATCGCCTCGGTGTGGTTCGAGGAATGGCGCTCGATATGCGCCAGCGCGGCGTCGAGCCCATCGACCACCGCGACCGAGAGGATTGCATCGAGGTATTCGCAGTCCCAGTCGTTGGCGCTGGCGGGACGCACGCGCGGGTCGATCGCCTGCGCGCGAGCATCGCCGCGCAGCTCGCAGCCGGCGTCGAGCAGCGCGCCGACCACCTGGCCGCAGGCGGGGAAGCTGGCGTCGAGCAGCAGCGTTTCCATCGCCCCGCAAATTCCCGTGCGGCGCATCTTGGCGTTAAGCGCGATCCGGATCGCCATCTCGGGCTCGGCGGCCGAGTGGATGTAGGTGTGGCAAATGCCGTCGAGGTGCGCGAGCACCGGCACGCGGGCGTCGTTCTGCACCCGCTCGACGAGGCTTTTGCCGCCGCGAGGGATGATCATGTCGATGAGGCCATGGGCACGCAGCATCGACCCGACCGCCTCGCGGTCCTGCGTCGGCATCAGCTGCGCCGCCTCGGCCGGGACGCCTGCCGCCACCAGCCCTTCGGCCAGCGCGGCGTGGATCGCGCGGTTCGAATGGACCGCTTCGCTGCCGCCGCGCAGCAGCACTGCGTTGCCGGTCCTAAGGCATAGTGCCGCGGCGTCCGCGGTGACGTTAGGGCGGCTCTCGTAGACGATCCCGATCAATCCGATCGGGATGCGGATGCGGCTGAGCTCCATCCCGCCCGGGGCGATCGAACGGTCGATCACGTCGCCGACGGGGTCGGGCAGCGCGGCCACGGCCTCGACCGCCGAAGCCACGCCCTCGAGCCGCTCCTCGTCGAGCCGCAGCCGGTCGATCATCGCGCCCGACAACCCGTTGGCTTCGCCGGCCGCGACATCGCGCGCGTTGGCCTCGATAATCCGGGGCGCGTGGGCCCGCAGCGCTGCTGCCGCCGAGCGCAGCGCGGCGGCCCTGGCGCCGGTGTCCATCCGCGCCAGCACGCGTTGCGCCGCACGTCCGGCGTGAGCGAGGCCGGCTACCAGCGCATCATGGTCGGCAAAGGGTTGCGGCTGCGTCGACATGGGGCGGCCATTTAGCACCGGGCCGGACCCTTGTCAGGGCCTCTGCGACGGGGTGAGCCGATTCGCTATGACGCGTTTGGTTCCCGCCCGGCGCGAGAAGAAATTGTTAGGCCTAACAACTCGTCGCGATTCGCCTTCGACTCGCCCCGAAGGCCCACGCGGGGATTCGACTCGTCCCCGGACTCCCGCGTAGCCCTGCGGCAACAAGAACACTGGGTCGGGACAGTCGGGGTCTACTTGAAAACGATAGCTGTCGGGGCATTGCTGGACCGCCTGCGGAGCTGGTTTCCGGAGCGCGAGTTTTTCATGCGCTCGCAAGGTCAGGTCCGCTTCATCACTATCACTTCGCGGATGCAGATCGCCGCGGCGAGCCTGGCCGTGGTCGCGATCGGCGGCTGGGGCCTGTCGATGGGCTTGATGGCGCTCAACCAGTACCGCGCGGAATCGGAACGGGCCTCGCTGCTCCATCGCGAAGCCGAAGTGGCGAGCGCCGAAAGCCGCCAGGCCGCTTATCGCGACGACATCGACGAAGTTACCGACGACGTGGCGCGGCGCATGGAATTCCTTGAGGAAGCGACCGAAATGCTCCCCGACGACGTCGCCGCGGAAGACACGGTCTCCGACAGCAGCGACGAAGCCGCCCAGACGGTGGCGAAGATCAGCGCGGTCATGCCCGAGGCGGCAGGCCTCGCCCGGCTCGAAGCTCGCCAGCTCGCCTATGCCGAACGCCTTACCCGCTACGCCGACCGCCGCTCGGCCCAGGCTGAGCGGGCGATCCGCCAGCTCGGTCTGAATCCTGTCGCCATGCTCGCCTTCGCCCGCACGGCACAGGGCGGCCCGTTCGAGAAGCTCTCGACCGGCCGCGACGGTTCGCTCGACCCGCGGTTCGAACGGCTCGCGCTCAGCCTGGCGCGGATGGACGCGCTCGAGCGCGGCCTCTCCGGTATCCCCCAGTTCATGCCGGCCGACTTCCGGATGATCTCGTCGGGCTTCGGCTATCGCCGCGATCCGTTCCACGGCGGCGCGGCGATGCACACCGGGCTCGACTTCCGCGGGCCGAAGGGTTCCCCGATCCACGCCGCGGCCGACGGCAAGGTTACTTTCGTGGGCACCAAGTCCGGTTACGGAAAAGTTGTCGAAATCAGCCACGGCAACGGCATGATGACCCGCTATGCCCACATGTCCGCCTGGCGCGCCCGCGCCGGGCAGGATGTGGCTGCCGGCGACGTGATCGGCCTGATCGGCAATACCGGCCGCTCGACCGGCCCGCACCTCCACTTCGAGGTCCGCATCCACGACCGCGCGGTCAACCCGCGCCCCTTCCTGGAGTCCGCCCCCCATGTTCTCGAAGAAGCCCGAGCAGACCTCCCCCAACACGGTTCCGCGACCCGTGGCTAACGGCTCGACTTTCTCGGTGCTTGGCGCCGACGTCACCATCAAGGGCAACGTCGAGGCTTCGGCCGACCTCCACGTCGACGGCACGGTCGAGGGTGACCTTGCCTGCACCTCGCTGGTGCAAGGCGAATCGAGCCGCATCGACGGGGCGATCACCGCCGACGGCGCGCGGCTGGCGGGCACGATCAAGGGCACGATCACCGTGCGCGAGCTGGTGATCCTCAAGAGCGCGCGGATCGAAGGCGATGTCCACTACGAGACGCTGACGATCGAACAGGGCGCCACCGTCAACGGCCGCTTCGCCCCGGACGCGACGAAAGCCGTCGCCAAACCCGTCGCGGCGCACAAGCCGCAGGCCCCGGTCCTCGAGCTGAACCGGCAAGACGAGCAGCATCTGACACTCGCCAGCTGAGCGCATCACCAGCGCAACAGGAAAGGGCCGCCCCCGCGAGGGAGCGGCCCTTTCCTGTTGCGCGATCAGCCCCGCGTCAGGTGCTGGTCCCCTCCGCTTCGGCGGCGCGCTTGGCGGCCAGCCAGGTTTCCGCTTCGGCTTCGTGCGCCGCCTCGGCCGCGACCTTGCCCGCGGCGTCGCGCTCGGCGCGCAGTTCCTCGATCAGCAGCGCACGATCGTCGCGGCTCTCGGCGACCACTTCCTCGACCTCGCCGCGCGCCACGGCGCGCTTCATCGCCTTGCCGACGGCCGCATCGAGCTCGCGCTGCGAGCACAGGCCGAGCGTGACCGGGTCCTTGGCCTGGATGTTCTGGATGTTCCAGTGGGTGCGGTCGCGGATCGCATTGATGGTGTTGCGCGTGGTGCCGATCAGCTTGCCGATCTGCGCATCGGAGATTTCCGGGTGGCTGCGCAGGATCCAGGCGATGCCGTCGGGCTTGTCCTGCCGCTTCGACACCGGCGTGTAGCGCGGGCCCTTGGTGCGGCTGACGTCGACCGGCGCGCGCTGCATCTGCAGGCTGTAGGTCGGATCGGCCTGGCCGCGCGCGATCTCCGCGTGGCTCAGCTCGCCCGAATGGACCGGATCGCGGCCGGTATATTTCGAGCTGGCGAGGTCATCGGCCATGGCCTGGACCTCGAGGATATGAATCCCGCAGAATTCGGCGATCTGCTCGAAGCTGAGCGAGGTGGTGTCGACCAGCCAGGAAGCGGTCGCGTGCGGCATCAGGGGAGTGGGCTGGGCCACGATTTTCTCTCCGGTGAAAATAGAAGGGCCGCCCCTCTCGGGACGGCCTGAACTTGCCCGATCTAGGCGCTTCGGCGCCTGGCGGCAAGGAAAAGCGGCCTGCAGCCGCCGTGCCGCCTGGCTTGACAGCGCCGCGATCGACCCTCACCGCCTTGAAGCCAAAGGGGGATTTCCATGCGTTCAGTCGTGCTTTCGTTGCTGGTGGCGGGTCAGTTGGCCCTCGGCGCACAGCCGGCGTTGGCGGCCGCGCATGTCGGCTCGGGGTTCGGACCCGGCGAGCACACCCGCGTAGGGGTCTTCGGCGGCTTCCAGATCAAGGTGCCGCTAGGCGGCTCGCGCGCCAAAGCGCCAAGCGCCTCGCTCGGCATTGCGCCGGTCGTCCGCAGCCAAAGCTTCGACGGCGCTGGCCGGACGCGGATCGGCGAAGGACTGCTGCTGCGCATGGAGCCGAACCGGCCGGCCGAGTTCAGGCTTGCCGGCACGCGGCTCGACCGCCTCGGCCTGACCCCGAACGGGCAGGCGCCCGGCGGCCAGCGGGCGGGAGTCTCGACGCTCGGCTGGATCGCTATCGGCGTCGGCGTAACGGTCGTGCTGGTCGTCGCAGCCGGGGCAATTTGCCTGTCGGACAGCGATTGTATCCCTGACGACGACTAGGGACCGCTGTCAGGCCGCCATCGGCACGAAGCCGGGCAGCGCCTCCATCCGGTCCAGCCAGGCGCAGATGCCGGGATAGTCGCGCAGGCGGAAGCCGCCCGCCTCGCTGACGTGGGTATAGGCGTAGAGCGCGATGTCGGCGAGCGAGACGGCGTCGCCCACCAGCCATTCGCGACCTGCGAGATGCTCATCCATCAGCGCCAGCGCCGCTTCGCCGGTGGCGCGCTTGCCGGGCAGCTGCGCCAGCTGGATTTCGGAGAGGTTCGCCTCGCCGACGAAGTAGAGCCAGAAGCGCAACGTGGCGATGGTCGGCTCGTGGTTGTACTGTTCCCAGAACATCCACCGCAGCATGTCGGCCCGATCCCACGGGTCCGAGGGAATGAGCGCACTGCCGTCGGCCAGGTACCAGCAAGCGGCGTTGCTTTCGGGCAGGAAGCGGTCACCCACTTGCAGCACCGGGATACGGCCGTTGGCGTTGACCTCGGCGAGGAACTGCGGTGTGCGCGTTTCGCCGACCATGATGTCGTAGTTTCTGCGCTCGAGCGGCAGCCCGAGCAACGCGGCCGTTAGCCGGATCTTGTAGCAGTTGCCGCTGCGGGCATCCTCGTGAAGCGTGAGCTTTTCCATCTCGACCTACCAGGCTGAAATCATGTTGTAAGGCACCGTCACGAACACCGCTTCGACCCCCGCGATCTTGCCGTCCACGATCTTGAACAGTTCGAGCAGCGCGAAGCTGTGCGGATAATGGAACACCGAGCGCGCCCGGGTGCCGTCGGTCCACGTAAGCTCGACCAACCGTCCGGTATGGTCGATGAACCCGCCGGCCAGCACCAGTCCCTTGTCCTCGTCGACCAGCGGGAAGCGGCGGTCGCGCAACCGGTCGTCGAACTTGAAATGGCCCATGCGGAACTGCTCGGCGCAGCCGAGCCCGGCGATCGGATAATCGCCGAACGCCGCCGCGTTGTTGGTCGTCTGCACCCCGGTCTCGACCCGCTCGCAGTCGTCGGTGAACTCGGCGAAAAGCGTGCCGTCGTTCTGCTGCAGCGTGTCGAAGTAGCCGTTGGCGATCGCAATCATTTCGTCGCGCGAGCGGCGGCTGGGCGGCGGCACATCGGCGAGCATCAGCGCGCGCGGCTCGATGTAGGTGTCGATGCCTGGGAAAGGGCTCAAGTCGACCTTGCGGCAGACGATCGTCTCGGCTTCGACGATGCGCCCGGCGGCGACACACAGGCGCAGCGCCATGATCGCCGGGACACCGTGCTCCTCGACGATCCCGAACCAGTTGACCTGGCCAGTCTCGGGATCGACGGCCTTGAGGTCGTATCCGCGGCGGCGGGCGCTGATCGTGTTCCACAGGCCATCGCCCACTTCGAGGCGGACGTTGTTCTCGGAAAAGACCGCGTCCTCTGCCCAGGGGAGGCGCGCGAAATCGCGGGCTTCCAACGCATCGAGATAAGCCTCGGCGTGGGTGTAGAGCTCTTCTCGGATCACAATACCTCCAGCACGATCTTGCCGACATGCTCGCCGGCTTCCATCCGGGCATGGGCGGCACCGGCCTCGGCGAGCGGGTAGATGCGGTCCATCGCCGGGCGCAGGCGGCCGTCCTCGAC